>Ga0302221_10001023_pt1 | contig 18520 bp, 9 predicted proteins | sample II_Palsa_E2_1_FD_193517 | JGI IMG/M metagenome (GOLD analysis project Ga0302221, IMG submission 193517) | Peat permafrost microbial communities from Stordalen Mire near Abisko, Sweden - II_Palsa_E2_1 | ecosystem: Environmental > Terrestrial > Soil > Palsa > Peat permafrost | place: Sweden... | reverse complement strand
CGAACAATCTGGAAGTAGTGGCTCGTCACTTTATGAATGTTCCATAAGTTACAGTACATTTAAACGCAGCTTTGCGCCACGAATCTGACAACCACTAATGCTTGACCTCGCCGATTTGATCGCCTGCTTTCCCTCCAAGAGTTCTCCCAAGACAAGAATCCGACGTAGATTGAAGCTTGAAATCGTTCAACATCTGCCCACTTTTGGTGGAGATGATGAATACACCTTGTACGATCAGAAGATGGATCGATCTTGGAACGGTATGCAGAAAACTCCGGATGGCCGGGTGGTGATAAATTGGCGCTTCCAATTATCCAAGAGGTCTCAGCACACCCACTCCAAGTGGCAAATCTTTCAGAGGCAAGACAAACCGCGGACGTAGTTCTTCGTCGAGCTGTGCAGATCCTGTTCTTCATCATTTTGGAGAAGTGAATCTGGCCGGTTTGACTGCCTGATTTCCCTCCGAGACCTCCTGCAGGACATCAAGGTCATCATTGGAAAGCCTGAAAGCACATTCAACCTGTGCGAAAGGGCAAATGACCTATACTCTTCACAGAACTCCAGTTCGTTCCTTCTTCAGATTTTCCGTTGGTGGCGAGCTTGTCAGCGAGGCTTTCCTCGGGCGAGAACTAATTGTACTGAATTTCCGGATGCTGAGGCGGAAGAGTAGTAATCGGATGATTGAGAATGGTGGTCCTCGTTGTACGGCGTATCATGGTGTAAGCGTTGTCCGCCATGTCCGCCATGAACTTGGTTGTCGGAGTGGAAGGTAACCTTGACCGCGAGTTCAATATTGCCATCTTTATTCAGAAGTGAATTGTGCTTTTCGCCAGCAATGTTCGTCCTGGCGTTCTTGTCCGTATTGATTTCGGCTTGTCATCATTTAAAGCCCAAAACTCCACTTGTCCTTGATGAGCGACTTCCAGACAAACCTGACCAATGCACCACAGTCCGATTTCTTCGCTTCTCTCCTTCTCTCATACCAATCTTTGTATCCAGTGAGTTTGATCGGCAAGGCATGGGTTTTTCGAGACTTTGTAACAAAAGGGGTATGATTGAAGTGGATTCCGCCATCTTTGCACGTTGTTCAGAGTGTTGTTGATATCGATATCCAAACTCTCTGTGTACACTGCAGTGAATGTGACACCCATGTCAATGGAGTTACCAATATCGCGGCAGAGGTCGAAGGACTTGTTGAAAGATTCACTGATGCCTCGGATTGTAGCCGACGACGGACCGTTGTTGTCCACTTCAAGCCGACCGTACCAGTAGATCGTAGCCAACTGTAAAGCAAAGTTGTAGTGCGTGCTCGGCCAGGTAGCTTTCTTGTCCGTGATCAAATGGAATCGATAGAACTTTGGAACACATGTCGCGTACAGGCAATGCTTCTCGGGTTATGTTGTCGTATTTGAGATAGACTCCACGCGAATGGTAATTCTGGAACAACACCATGGCTCTGATATACCTGTCCTCAGCCCCGTTGCCAACTTGACTTTGCCCAAGATCGTGGTCATCAGTTCCGCCATGCTAAAGGAGCCATCCCCCCCTAAGTTCGAGGTTGAATATCCCTTCAAAGGTTCGCGCAATCTCCATCCCCCAGCTCATGCCGTAAATCACGTTCTTTTCTCATCAAAGTGATAATTGACGTTCAGGTCCAGTGTCTGCCTTTCGCTGAACTCGATTTCCAATCTTGCATTTTCAATGTCTGGCTTCCGTAAGCACTCGAAGTTTTTGTCCGCCGGATGATAAAAGTGAGAGTCATAAACTTCCTTGGCCGCATTGGCAGCGAAGTCGATTGAAACCTGTGTGTCTAGACGTCGTATTTCACGAATCACAGAGGGGAGTTCATGTTCTTGTTCAGGAGCAATGAGGCTCAATCCCGTGTTATCCTTCATTCCCACGATAAGTTTGTTGGGGCTGCAGTCGATCGTAGAGCGGAAAGTTGTCCAATGCACTTTGCAGGAACAGAGCACCAGCAACCCAAGGCCTCTCCGGGTGCGTGAAGGATTGATGGCGGAACGCAATCTCAAAATGTTGGTTTTTGATTTCGGACTGCCCATCTGTCTGTGGATGCCAAGCTAGTGGATCTTACTACCGAGAAGACCACATCATCGAAGCGAGTGTCATAGACGCTTTGTGTTTTATCTTTCATGATATAGGCATATAGGAGAAGTATCGGCGCAGGTCTATCCCGTTATGCCTGAATATGTCCATTCGGAACGTCTTTTTGTCATCAGTGGCGAGCGCTAAGCTGGACGAGACTGAATGATAACTGGAGTCTGACGACATTGGGAAGGCTCACTCTGCAAAGAACCATTCACCTGTTGGATTGCTTTGGCATCATCGTAGATCGCCCAAAATGCCTTCTCCCCGAAGCACTCGATTGCAGAGGGGGAGGCCTTTTGACCGGATGATGCATTTGGCTATGGGAGTGGATTTGATGGTGCCTGAGTGCCCCAAGAATGGTCCTGGGGGTTTAAATACAGCAGAGGACCAGCGCGATTGAGACCCCAATGCCGCCAATCATCCTTCGGAGCTTCAGAAGCTTATCCCAGACCTTCGATTTCTGCTGCAAATTCGGCTGCTGCCTTGTTGGAATCGCTCGATTGTAGACGGGGACGCCTTCCACAGGATGATGTATTTGGCTGTAGGAGTGATTTGATGGTGCGTGAGAGCTCCAAGAGAATAATCCAGATATTTAAATCGTGGATGATTCGGAGGACGAACTAGAGGGAATTCGTTGCCTCTTGGATGGTCTATGATTTCTTCGACGGACAGGAATCTCAGGAGACTCTGAAGGGTGAGAGACTCGATCCTTGGCGGGTGTCCGGAAGAGGATAGTGGAGCAGGCGAAAAGGAACTCGAAGAGGTACTTGATGGTCGAGTTGGTTGATTGGTACCCGAAGTCGTACCGGATACTCGACCTGGCGGCGCTTCAGAAGTAGTTGATGGTCGAGCCGGACGGGGAATCTCCACATTAGTTTGTGAATGATCGGTCCAGGAGTCTCTTGAGATGATCCTGATGAGTATACTTGTCCCGGAGCTTTGATTTCTATTGTAAATTCGGCCGCTGTCCTGTTGGAATTACTTAAATACGGAGAGGGAGTATTTTAATGTCACAACATCATCACCATAAGCATTCGACCACAGCCCCTCGTACAATCGTCCGGATATTTCTCTTAATATACCATAACCTTTCGTACAATCGTCCTAATAATCCTCTCAATCTACCACACAACATCGAAGATTCAACCACCAAGCCCAAGCGCAATGACTCCGAACAGGTTTTTAGTGTCGCAACACACAACCACAGGCATTCAACCACAACCTCTGGTACAATCGTCCTAATATTTCTCCTAATCTACCACACTACATCTAACATTCAATCTACAAAGTATGAGCGCAGCGGCTCCGAACAGCATGGACAAGTCGAGTAAGATCGAGGACTCCAAATGGACATGATCGGAGCCTTCTTGGCATGATTCCCGGGCTTCTTCAAATTCCTTTTGGCGCTGGAGGACCGAATTCTGCCGAGGACAAGCAGGACCCCCAAAGGCCGCCTGGTCATCATTCTTCAAGGATTTAGATACTCGTTTAAATTCTTTGAGCTTTGGTCCAAGCTGAAGGTTGGAATTTTTGCGAAAAATGGCCTCTTCATCCACTTCCGGGGAATCACTGGAAGTCGCTGGAGGCGGCATTTTGACAGAAGTGGATTTGTTGAATGAGAAGGATGGTCCTGTTGCGTTGCTGTGCATGATATTGGTGTGCGGGTGCGAGTTGTGTGTGTCGTTCATCCAGCTACCTGAGGCGTCGGGATTCGTGGAGACTCCATAGGATTGTTGGTGGTAAGATGGTCCTGCGTTGCTGTGCGCTCTGGGTATTTGCGGGTGCATTTGTGAGTGCGAATCCCGTGTGTTCCAACCTCCACCATTATCTCCAGAACCATAACCATCAAAAGAAGTTGCTGTACAAATAGATTCGTAACCTTCTTTCGTATTCCAACCTAAATTTCATGTACTTTTATCAAATTTTTATAGAAATGTTCGATCTTGAAACTATGCGATTTTTGGCGGCATTTTAAGGGAAAGTAACTATCCACGCCCACATTCACCAGCCAATCCTATTTCTCGAGCCCAATTTCTTTTAAAGTAATATGTAAATACCACGGTAATCCCACTGAGCTTCCTATGTATTTTCGCCAAGGTGGTGTGGCGATAATCGATTTGGAAAGTAGTCGTTTCTTGCGGGCGTTTTAAGGGAAACTAATTTCTTAAACAAAATCCGCTCTAATTTTATTCAGGGACAAAGGGAAACTTGCCCAAATTATTGTAAAGCATTCTATATTATTACTAAGTACACTGCATATCGTAGAGCTCCATTGCATTAATTAGAATGGCGATAATCGATCTGGAAAGTAGTCGATTCTTGCGGGCGTTTTAAGGGAAACTAATTTCACGAAACAGAATCCGCTCTAATTTTATTTAGGGACGAAGGAAAACTTGCCCAAATTATAGTAAAGTATTTATAACATTACTGAGTACTCTGCAGGCCGTAGAGTTCCATCGCATCAATCAGAATAGCGATAATCGATTTGGAAAGTGGTCGTTTTTTACGGGCGTTTTTAGGGAAACTAATTTTACAAAACAGAATCCGTTTTAATTTTATTTAAGGACAAAGGGAAACTTCCAAAATTAACTACAAATTATTCCATGGTATTCTTGAATATTCTGCAGGCCGTAGAATTCTATCGCATTAATCAGGGTGGCGATATTGTCGCTGGTGTTGCGATCCTAGTGTGCAGCTAAGTGTCATGCGCCAAAAAGCCATCGATTCCGACCTCAATTTGTCCACATCCCGTCGTGTCGCAAGCTTCTAAATTGATCATTGCCCTCTAAGAGTAATACAGAATCGTTTCGCAAACTAGGATTCTTGTTTTCAGGTCGTTGGTGTTGTGATCTTGCAACTTGAAAGTAGTTGAAATTTGGTGGGATTTTAAGGTCAAGTAAATGTGTGACCCCCAACTTCATCGCAACTTTAAAAGCCACATACCTCCAGGCAGCCATCCAAATTAATTTGGCAAGTTCAAAGATCAATCCAGAGTACATTCAAAGTTGCGCGTCTGAATTGTACAAAAGTGAGGTTGCATGTTTTGCCGATGGAAAGTACGTCAAAATTGTGGTGTTTTGAAGGGAAAGTAAAAATTTTAATCGCTGCTGGAAAGTACGTCAAAATTGGGGTGTTTTTAAGGGAGAGTAAAGTAAGTTTTAATCGCTGCTGGAAAATACGTTGAAAATGCGGAGTTGTTAACGGAAAGTAAAGTAAGTCTGATTGCAATCCAGTATAACCCTCACCTGCGACTCATATCTCGTAGTGTCTTTTGGGACGTCGAAGATATCGGGAAACTCTCTCTTAATTATACATCCACGACTGTGTTTGTGGTGTTGCGTGTCTGGTTTTTGGACAATTGTCGATACTTGCGGGCATTTTAAAGACGAGTAAATCAATAATTGGAATCTTTATTCAAGAACGCCCATCTTGACGCAGGTTCTAACAACCACTCCGAGAGCTTGAAAGCGCTTAAAAAAAAGCTCCACCAACCTAGACCGAGACTTCATTAACTCCGCACCCTTTGACTTGCTTCTAAAAAGTGGTCGATGGTTGCGGATATTTTAAAGGAAAGTAAATCTAATTCCAAATTCCGTAATTTTTGAATCTCTATGTTTCCATTCCTTCAATATATAGACAGGCTTTCGGAAATGAAGACTAGAGCACTAAAGTTTAAATATATATATATCGTGTTGTGTGATTCATTGCTGGAATGTATTTTAAATCAAGTGGGATTATAGAGGAAGTAAGTCAAAATCGAAAAATATGTTTCTTTTATATAATGCTCCCAAACTAAAGGAGATGCATAAAGACTTTAATGACTGAAATCTGATTTGTTGCGGTTTCATTTTATATATTTGGTGTTGTATAATCGTTTCTGGAAAGTACTTGATTTAGAGTGAGTTTTTAAGGGAAACTAACTCGAAAATCAAAAAATCCGCAATTTTATAATTGGAGTCTTAAAACCTTATTTATTTTTAAAAAAAACTAAAAGAATAAAATTTATTTAATCGAAATGTAGTTATATTATATTGGTGTTGCGCAATTCGCTGCTGGAAAGTACTTGATTTAAAGTGAGGTTTTAAGGGAAACTAACTCGAAAATCAAAATCCGCAATTTTGTTCTTTGGGTATCCAAAGTCAATTCATTAGTAAAAGAGACCTTAAGGATGGATTTTACCAAGTCAAAGCATAATTATATTGTATTGGTGTGGCGCAATTTATTGTTGGAAAGTACTTGAATTAAAGTAAAGTTTTAAGGGAAACTAACTCGAAAATCAAAATCAGTAATTCTTTGATGGGGATCTCCTAACTTAAGTCATTGGTAGAAGAGACCAAAAGGATAAATTCTATATTCTTAAAGTATGATTATATTATATAATTGTTGTGTTATTCGCTGCTGGAATGTAGTCGATATTTGCGGTCGTTTTAAGGGAAAGTAAATTGAAAATCAAGAACCTGCATTTCTTTAAATCTGAGTAGCTAAGTCCAATGCACGGATCCGAAAATCGAATCTCATTGATTATGGTTTAATTGCATGACTTTGGTGTTGCGTAATTCCAAACTGGAGACTGTCCGAATTTTGCGGGTGTTTTAAGAGAAAGTAGATTAAGAATCAAAAACTTGCTTTCTTCTAAATTTGAGTTTCCAAATTAGTAGCTAGCATCCGCAAATTGAATTTAAAAGATCATGGTTTAATTGCATGCCTTTGGTGTTGCGTAATTCCAATCTGGAAACTGTCCGAATTTTGCGGGTATTTTAAGGGGAAGTAAGTTGAATCTTTGCGACCACCTCTCTATACGCCCGAACCGAACACAAGCCTCGAAAACGATTCTCCATTATCGAGAAGCATAAACGGGTAGTTTCGACATGTCGCATAACCATCAATTTACTTAAATGTGGCGTAATGAGCAACATGCGCTCTCCAGAAAGTACACGATTTTTGCGGGTACTTTAACGGAAAGTAAATCGAATCGATGCAGCCACCCTTCCAGACGTCCGCATTGAATGTAAGCTTCTAAATTTATTCATTGTATCTCGGATTGTGCTTCGCGGGTGTCGTGGTGTCGTGGGTTCGTTTTCAGGTCGGGATGCGGCGGCGTTCTCGTGCTGGGAAGTACTCGATTTTTGGTGGCATTTTGAGGGAAAGTAAATCCATCCGGTGCAGCCACTCTTCCAGGGGTTTGGGCTGGGTACGAGCCTGCAAGCTAGCTTCCTTTTACTAAAGACTATACCCCATGGAGCGCGAGATGGTGCATACTTGTTTTTAGGTCGGGATGCGACAACATTCGCATGCTGGAAAGTACTCGATTTTTGGTAGTGTTTTAAGGGAAAGTAAATTGATCCGATGCAGCGACTCCTTCCAACAACCCAACATAATATAATCTTGCAAACTAACTTCCTAAAACCTAAAATTATGCCCTATAAACTTTCCAGTATTGTATGCTCATTTTTGAGTTGAAATGTGGCAACATTTGCATGCTGGAAAGTACTCGATTTTTGGTAGCGATTTAAGGGAAAGTAAAGCGAACCGATGCAGCTACATTTTTATTTGTATTTTAGTTAAAGTTAAGCCTGCAAATAACTTCCTTCCACTTGAAATTATACTTCAGGAATCGCGCAATATTGTATGCCTATTCTTTAGTTGAAATGCGCCAATATTTGTATGCTGGAAAGTACTCGATTTTTAGTGGCGTTTTAAGGGAAAGTGAATCGGTCTTAGGTAGCCACATCTCTTAATGTTCCGGTTAAGTGCGAGCGTCCGAGATTGTCTCCTAGTGTTGGCAGATGTGCTTTGGGGTTCTGAAAGGGTGGGTTAGGTTTTAACGTTCAGGAGGTGGCTATATGCGCGTCCTGGAAAGTAGGTAAATTTTGCGGGTATTTTAAAGGAATGTAAATCGATCCGATGCAGCTACATTTCTTTTAGATTTCTGTTAAATGCAAGCACCTAAAATAGTTTCCGAATGTCGAGGACTATGCTTTAGAAGTTTTAAAGGAGCAAATTAAATTTTTGACTTTAGTATATGGCTACATGCGTGTCATGGAAAGTACTCAAATTTTGCGGGTGTTTTAAGGGAAAGTAACTCGAACCGATGTAACCACATTTCTTTATTCCAATTGAATGCCAGCATCCGAGATGGTCTCTAGGTGTTAAGGGCCTTGCTTTGGGGGCCCTGAAGCGGTGGTTTGGATTTTTAGTATTGGGGTGTGGCTGCATCCGCGTTCTGGAAAGTACTCAAATTTTGCGGGGGTTTTAAGGGAAAGTAAATCGAATGGATGCAGCTACATTCCAATTAAATGCAAGCTTCCGAAATGGTCTCTAGGTGTCAAGGGCCGTGCTTTGGGGGCCTTAGAGCGGTGGGTTGGATTTTTAATATTAGGGTGTGGCTGCATGTGCGTCCTGGAAAGTACCCAAATTTTGCGGGGGTTTTAAAGGAAAGTAAATCGAACTGATGCAGCTACGTTCCGATTAAATACAAGTTTCTAAAAATTATCTCGTAGTATTAAGGATTATACTTTAGAAGATTTAAGAAAGCAAATTGAAATTTAAGCTTTAAAATGTGGCTGCATGTGCGTTCTGGAAAGTACTGTAATTTTGCGGGTCTTTTAAGGGAAAGTAAATCGAATCGATGTTTTTACATTTTTATATACCCCAAACGGATACGAGTCCCTCGAGGGGCTGCCCGGTATCAAGAACTATATAAAAAGAAATGTACAATGTCCAATTCTGTGTTTCACATCCGGTTGTGGATTATTGGGTTACTGGAAAGTATTCAAATTTTGCGGGTATTTTAAGGGAAAGTAAATCGAACCGAGGCAGCCACATTTTCGTATGTTCTGAATGGGTGCAAGTCTTTGCAGTAGCTCTTTGGTGTGAAGAACTATGTAAACAGGAATTCGCAATGTTCAAGTTTATGTTTTCGATCCGGTTGTGGATTGTTGTAGTTGCTGGAAAGTATTCAAATTTTGCGGGTATTTTAAGGGAAAGTAAATGAAATGCTGCAACTACATTTCTGTGTGCATTAATAAAGTAAAGAATTTCTGAAATTGATTTTTGGCAACGCGGAATATAGTAAAAAGAATGCGCAAGGTCAAAATTTAATTATTTCATCGAGATGTGGCTTGTTGCGTTAGCTGGAGAGTACACGAATTTTGCGGGGATTTTAACGGAAAGTAAATAAAATGCTGCAACCGCATTCCTTTGCGCACTAATCAAACAAGAACTTTCAAAATAAAGTTCTGACCTCGTGGAGTGTAATAGAAAGAATGCGCAAAGTCAAAATTTAAATATTTGGTCGAGATGTAGATTGTTGCGTTAACTGGAAAGTATGTAATTTTTGCGGGGATTTTAAGGGAAAGTAAATGAAATGCTGCAACCGTATTCATTTGCGCATTAATAAAATAAAGAATTTCTGAAATTGATTTTTGACATCGCGGAATATAGCAGAAAGGATGCGCAAGGTCAAAATTTAAATATTTAATCGGGATGTGGATTATTGCGTTAACTGGAAAGTATAGGATTTTTGCGGGGGTTTTAACGGAAAGTAATCGACTGCTGCAACCACATCGCCTCGTGCTTCAATCGAAAAGACGGTCTCGAAATTGCCTTTAGGTAATCTAGGAATGCAAAAAAATTAAATTAAATTATCGAATTTTAACTTTCTTGCAGACTTGTGGCCATTTTGGCTTGCTGGAAAGTACTCGAATTATGCGGGGGGTTTAAGCGAAAGTAAATAAATCGCTGCATTTATATTTCCTGATCTGCTCGTTAAATGGAAGCTCTCAAATTCACTCCAGATCATCTTTGGACAGAGGCTAAAAGTTTCGCAATGTCGCATAATTATATAGTTGCTAATGCAGGTCGCTTTATATTTCCAGAAAGTACTCGATTTTGGCGGTGATTTTAAAGGAAAGTAGATCCGGACCCGCGACGTGAGCACCACACGCCTTTATTGAAAGAAAGTTACCAAGTTTGCTCCGAGCCTTCTTTAAATACAGGTTCAGACGCTGGGAATATCTAACGGCTATTTAATTGACGATCTGCGGGTATTTTTGCTCCGGGGGAAAGTACCCGATTTTGGCGGTGGTTTTAAAGGAAAGTAGATCCAAGTTTGCGACGAGAGCATCATCCACTCCAATAAAAGAAAAACTGCCAAGCTTGTCCCAGGCTATCTCTGGACATTAATCGGAAGTTGGGAATGTCTAACGGCCATTTAATTAACGATTGTGAGTATTTTCGCTCGCGGGAAAGTACTCGATTTTTGCTGTGGTTTTAAGGGAAAGTAACCCAATCCCGGCGACGCGAACAGCACTCGCCCGAATAGAAAGAAAACTGCCAATTTTACCCCAGGCCATCTTTGGAAATGGAATCATAAATCGGGCATGTCCAACAGTTATTTGATTGACGATCTGTGGGTATTCTCGCTCGCGGGAAAGTAATCGGTTTTGGCGGGTGTTTTAAAGGGAACTAAATCCATTTTGCGACGAGAGCATTATCCACTCCAACAAGAAGAAAATCTATTAAGCTTGCTCTAAGTCGTTTTTGGATACAAAATCTAAAATGGGAGAAGTCCAGTGGGCATTTGATTAATGTTCTGCGGGTATTTTCGCTTGCAGGAAAGTACTCGATTTTTGCGGTGGTTTTAAAAGGAAGTAACCCAAAACCCGCAACGCGAGGAGCACCAGCCCTAATAAAAAGAAAGCTGCCAAGTTTGCTACAGGCCATCTTTGGATATAGAATCAAAGACTAGGAAAGTACAATGGTTATTTAATTTACGATCTGCAGGAATTTTTGCTCGGGGGAAAGTACTCGATTTTTGCGGGGGTTTTAAGGGAAAGTAACCCCAAACTCGCAACACGAGCACTAAACGCCCTAATTAAAAGAAAAGTGCTAGGTTTAATCCAGGCCATCTCTGGAAATAGAATCAGAAATTTGGGAATATCCAATGGCCATTTAATTAATGCCCTGCGGGTATTTTCGCTTGCGGGAAAGTAGTCGGTTTTGGCGGGTATTTTAAAGGAACCTAAATTAAAACTCGCGACGACAACCATATCTGCCCAGATTAAGGAGAGACTTCCAAGCCTGCTCCAGGCCCTTTTTAAATACAGAATCTGAAATTGGAGATGCCCAGCAGCCATTTGATTAATGCTCCGCGGGTATTTTCGCTGGCGGAAAGTAGTCGGTTTTGGCGGGTATTTTAAAGGAGACTAAATTAAAACTTGCGACGACGACGACTTTTACCTAAATCAAAAAGAGGCTTTCAAGCTTGCTCCAGGCCATCTTTGGGTATGGAATTAGGGATTGGGGGTGTCTGGCGGCCGTTTGCTTGGCGACATGTGGATATTTTCGCTTGCTGGAAAGTAATCGATTTTGGCGGGTATTTTAAAGGAAACTAAATTGAAACGGGCGACGAAGACTACGTTTGCCCAAATTAAAGAGAGACTTCCAAGCTTGCTCCAAGTCATTTTTGGATATAAAATTATAAATTAGGAATGTCCAATAGTTATTTTATTAACGACATGTGGGTATTTTTGCTTGCTGGAAAGTAATCGGTTTTGGCAGGTATTTTAAGGGAAACTAAATTAAAACTTGCGACGACGACTACATTTGCCCAAATTAAAGAAAGGCTTCCATATTAGTTTTAAGCAATGCTAGAGTATACAAAATAAAAAGGGAATGGCCCAGGGTTCTTTCATTAACCAAATGTGTATTTTTTTGCGCGCTGGAAAGTAATCGATTTTGGCGGGTATTTTAAGGGAAACTAGACTGGAAGCTGCGACGGCGACCACATCTGCCCAAATTTAAAAAGGGCTTCGAGATTGATTGTAAGCAATGCTAGAATATAGGAAAAGAAAAGGTAATACTTTAATACTAATTTTTTTTTTTTCAATGTGGCAATTTTGTGTCGTTGGAAAGTAGGGAGTTTTGGCCGGTGTTTTAAGGGAAAGTAACTTAAAAGTCGCAACAACACGACATAAGCTTTAATTAAAGGGAGGCTTCTAAACTCTCATCAAGTAAGCTCGGCATATTGGTCCAAGATTCGGTAATATCGCATGGCTTTTTAAGAATCGAGATGTTGCTCTTTTTGCTTAGTGGAAAGTAACCAGTTTTTGTAAAGGTTTTAAGGGAAAGTAAATTGAAAGTTGCGATGACGATTCCATTCGCCTTGAAGCTTCTTCCTTGCGTCCCGGAATTTCCTTCCTCTACGTTACTAAACTTTCCCGCAGCCGAATGCGCGGGCGTGGCTTGGGGTTAAAGATAATGGTTGTATCCGTGTCTTGTTTCCGGATTGCCAATGACGAGGTTCAGCCCGTGTGGGAGAATGGATCAAAATGTCAAAGTCATTATATACCAAAGGGAACGGATCATCGAGATGCTGTCAGCTTTGTAGCAGTAGCAAGCATAACCATATCTGATCAAGCTTGAAGCGAATGCCAGTAACTCTCCCCCACAACGCATCAAGCGTACCACCAGGTCGGTCTGTCTGCCCCCCAACCGCTGACGTTCTCTGCATCTGTACCGATTGCTGCTCGACCGAGACCACCCCTCATCACAATAAACACAACAAGGAGAATGAGGAAGGGTGGGGTGGGGGAGTACTTCATACTTTTTGTGATCAATATTGTGACTTGCGTCATCCAGTTTCCCTATGATGGAAGCCGGCCGTCTTCTTCTCGACTCGTATTTGAAAGCTACAAGGACTGTGTACCGATGAATCTATAGGCTAGAACTATTAGTACAGAAAAGAGCCATGCCGTTAAGTCGGCAGGATGCTTGACCCCAAGGCCCCTTAAATACTTCCACCTCTTTCATAGCTTAAAGGTATGAATACAAGTGAAAGTAAGCATTCGTCCTCTAAATTTGCTTGCAGTAAACATGGAGTCGCAGGCTGCTTTGCTTCCTCCTCCTGTGTATCCAGGCAGCGGGGTGCCTCTCTGCCATCAGGCGTGCACTCGTCCGAGTCGCAGCCATGCGTCTGCCCTACGTCGACCCGCCAGTCCTAACGCCTTCACACTTCCAGATGGAAGGCAATTATAGTCCGGGTCCGCGACCGGCAAGCCCGTCGTCCTTCATCCTCCATCTCATCACCTACAATCAAGGCAAACACCTTTGGACTCCAAGCTTGTGCAGGATCCACAATCGTTTCCTTTATATCGTAAAGCTTTGTCTATTATAAAGAGTAGCTGAGGTCTGGCCAAGGTAGTTATCCTCTCCGCCCGGGGGACTGAATCGTGTTGTTTATAAATCTATGCCGTCCAAACCCCGGGCCCGGGGATTGTAGCCAGTGACAGGTCTGCAAGAGATTTTATAGTCTGACGTGTAAAAGGGTTGGAATTGGGTGCGTTGTACTCTGTTGATGTAATCTCCTATATTAATTTCATTTTCGAAAGGTGGACTGGTGCGGGTCTGGAAAGTGTTCGTTTTTGGCTGATGTTTTAAGGGGAAGTAATCTGAGCGTCAAATTATAATCGTCGTTTGTTCTACTTAATCAAATCGCTCCAAATTATATATAAATAGTCTCCAGAAATGCATTAGTTATCGCAAGGTCGCGCATTGATTTTGGATTCAAAATGTGGATTGTTGCGCCTTTTGGAATCTATTTATTCTTGGTGGCATTTTAAGGGAAACTAATTCGAACTTCGCGACATGGCCACCACCCTTTCTAGTTATTAAAACATCTTAAATTAACTCCCGTTAGTCTGCAGGTATGGAATGATTGATCGCATTCTTATAGAATGATTTTGTGGTCAAGGAATAGACTTGTGCGATTTCTGGAAAGTACTTGATTTTTGCGGGTAATTTAAGGGAAACTAACTTCCGATACTTCTTTTTGGTTCCCGCATAGCAATAATTTCTAGAGATTCCAAAAATGATTAAATTTTAATAGATTCAATATTGGATGGCTTATGGATCATGGCTTAGGGTTACTTCGATGTTTTATTGTCGAATTGCGTCTGAGGGAAAGTGCTCCGTTTTTGCGGATATTTTAAGGGAAACTAATTTCTGACGCTTCCTTTAGATTCTCGTATAACGACGATATCTGAAGATTCCAAAAATGTTTAAATTTAATAGATTCAATATAGGATGATTAGTTGGGATCATGGCTTGAGGTTGCTGCGATCTTTTGTAGTCGTTTTGCGTCTGTCGGAAAGTAGTCCATTTTTGCGGGTGTTTTAAGGGAAACTAATTTCCGACGCTCTTTTTTAATCCTTGCATAGCAACGATATCTGGAAATTCCAAAAGTAGTTAAATTTAGTAGATTCAATGCAGGATGACTAGTTGGGATCATGACTTGGGGTTGCTGCGATCTTTTGTAGTCGATTTGCGTCTGCTAGAAAGTGGTCCATTTTTGCGGGTATTTTAAAGGAAACTAATTTCCGACGCTTCTTCTTGATTTTTGCTTGACAACTATATTTAGAGAATGCGATAATGATTGAATTCAGCAGATATAATATAGAATAGCTCATTCGGATCGTAGCTTGTGGTTGCTGCGATTTTTTTTGGTTGATTTGCATCCAATGAAAGTACTTCATTTTTGCGGGCATTTTAAGGGGAAGTAATTCCCCGAGCTGCATGTTGATTTGTATACAACTATTTAAATCCAGAGACCTAAAAATAATTAAATTTAATAGATTCAATGCAGGCTAGTTTATTTGGATTATGACTTAAGTTTATTTTTAATTTTCATCGTCGATTTATGTGTGGTGGAAAGTACCCGATGTTGGCGGGTGTTTAAGGGAAACTAAGTTTTGAGCTGCATCTCGATTTCTATATAACCGCTTAAATCCAGAAACCCAAAAACGAAAAAATTGAATAAATTTGATGCAGGATTGCCCGTTGAAATCATGAACTGGGTTTATTTCGAATTTTTAGAGTCGATTTATGTTTAGTGGAAACTACCCAATTTTTGCGGGTATTTTAAGGGAAACTAATTCCCGAGCTGCATTTCGGTTTATTTATAACCACTTGAATCCAGAAACCCAAAAACGATTAAATTTAATAAATTTAATGCAAGCTAACTCATTGGGATCATGACTTGGGGTGATTTCGAAGTTTTATTATTAATTCATGTTTGTTGAAAAGTACTCCATTTTCGCGGGTATTTTAAAGGAAACTAAGTCTTGAGCCGCATGTCGATTTATATACAACCACTTGAATCCAGAAACCCAAAAATGATTAGATTAAATGAATTTAATGCATGATAACTCGTTGGGATTATGACTTGGGTTTATCTCGAATTTTTAATGTCGATCTATGTTTGGTGGAAAGTACTCCATTTTTGCGGGTATTTTAAGGGAAACTAATTTTTGAGCCGCATGACGATTTATACACAACCACTTGAATCCAGAAGCTTAAAAGTAATGGCATTAGAAATGCTTTATATGGGATCGTTCATTGCATTTCGCGACTTGGGGTGCCTCGGTTTTTTATTGTCGATTTATATATGTTGGAAAGTACTTCAATTTTGCGGGTACTTTAAGGGGAACTAATTTACCGAGCTGCTTGTCGGTTTGTGCACAATCACTTGAACTCAAAACTCCAGGGATGATTAAATCAAAGAAGCTTTATATGGGATTATTACCTTTCGCAGCTTGGGTTCGTAGTTACCTTTTTTTTTGTCGGTTTGCGTTTCTTGGAAAGTAATCCATTTTCGCGGGTGTTTTAAAGAGAACTAATTTACCGAGTTACTTGTCGATTTGTGTATAAACACTTGAACCCAGAACTTCAGGAATGATGAAATTGGATAAAATTTATATAGGATCATTTCCTTTCGCGACTTGAAGTTGCATTAAGCTTGTATTGTTGATTTATGGAAGCCGGAAAGTAGCGACTTTTGCGAGTATTTTAAGGAGAACTAATTCCCGAGCTGCTTGTCGATTTATGCATGACCCTTAAATCCAGAATCCCGAAATAATTGAATTGAATAGCTTGCATGTGGATCCTTTCTTTTCCTTTCGCGGCTAGGGCTATATTGACTTTGTGTTATTGATTTATAAAAGCTGAAAAGTAACGACTTTTGCGAGTATTTTAAGGGGAACTATCTGTAGACGTTGCTTATTGATTTTCGAGCAATCACGAGGCGCGAGGACTAAAAGTCTTTAGAATCGATAGAATAAGATAGTAACACTCAGTGGGATCACGCCTTTAAATTATATCGAGTTCGGTCGTCTCTTTATCGATGTTGGAAAGTGCTTCATGTTTGCGGGTAATTTAAGGTGAACTAACGAAACTGGATTTTAGAAATCCCCATTAACTTTTTCGACAATTCCAATGTCGCGAGATTCTTTTCTGAGGAGCTAGAGTAGCTCTCAGTAAACTGGCATAATTGCGCCGTCTTTATTATGCCGGATTTGTGGCCGTTGTTCATGCTGGAAAGTACTTAATTTTTGGTGATGTTTTAAGGGAAAGTAGCGCATGGCGAAAAGCTCACGCATGGCTTGATCTGGGATTAATAATGGATTCTCTGGAGAGCTGGAGTAGCTCTCTATATACTGGCCTGGTTGCGCTGTCTTTAACATGCCAGATTTGTGGCTGTTGTTAATACTGGAAAGTACTTAATTTTTGGTGGTGGTTTAAGGGAAAGTAACGCACGACATAAAACTCACGCAACACTTGATCGGGATGTTGAAAATTGATTCTCGAAACATTTAGAGTTCCTTTTGTCAATTTTGCATGCTTGCGCCATCGACTTTGCACTGAATTGACAGCTGTTGGTGGCACTGGAAAGTACTCGGATTTTGGTAGTGTTTTAAGGGAAAGTAATGCACGACAAAAAGCTCAGTCAATACTTGATCAGGAATGCTCAAAATCGATCATTAAAAGAGTCAAAGTTCCCTCTATCAATCGGCATACTTGCGCTATCGACCTTGCAATAAATTTGTAGCTGTTGGTGGTACTGGAAAGTACTCAGTTTTTGGTGGGGTTTTAAGGGAAAGTAATGCACAATAAAAAGCTCACGCAACACTTGGTCTGGGATGTGTAAAATTAATCCTTAGATCAGTCAGAGTTTCCTCTGTCAATCGGCATGCTTGCGCATCCGCATTGCACTAAATTGGCGGCTGTTGGTGCTGCTGGAAAGTACTTGATTTTTGGTGGTATTTTAAGGAGAAGTAATGCACGACCAAAAGCTAATGCAACACTTGCTCTAAGACGTTAACGATTGATCCTTAGAGTAGTGAGAGTTCCCTTTGTCAATCGGCATGCTTGCGCATCGACATTGAGCTGAGTTGGCGTCCGTTGGTGGTGCTGGAAAGTACTTGATTTTTGGTGGCGTTTTAAGAGAAAGTAAATTGCCGGCGAGCTTTACGAAAGCTCACGCAATACTTGGTCTGGGATATTCACGAAGTCCCCTTTACTAATAGGCATGCGTGCGCATCGACATTAAGCTGAAATGTCGGCCGTTGGTGGTGCTGGAAAGTACTTGATTTTTGGTGGCGTTTTAAGGGAAAGTAAGTCGCCGACGAGCTTTGCGAACACTCACTCTATACTTGCTTGGCACATATGCAATGAGCTCCCTAGAAAGCTAAGGGATATCTCTGTACATTTGCATGCTTGCAGGAACTGTATTGCGCTGAAATTCAAGCATTCACGACAATTGGAAAGTATTGAATTTTTGGTGGTGTTTTAAAGGAAACTAACTTGACGACAATATTTTTAGAATCTTATGCAAAACTTGCTTGACACGGACTTAATTATATCCATTGGAAGCTATGGGACCACTCTATAGATTTGCATGATTGCTGGACAATTCGTGCGTTAGAATGGTGTCAATTAGCTTTGTTGGAAAGTACTCGTTTTCTGCGGGTATTTTAAGGGGAAGTAACTCGACGACGATGTCGCTAAGTTTTCATGCAAAACTCACTTGGCACGGACCTAATTGCATCCATTGGAAGCTATAGGATCGCTCTGTAGATTTGTATAATTGCCGGACAATTCGTGCGTCGAAATTATGTCAATTTATTATACTGGAAAGTACTCGTTTTTTGCTGGTATTTTAAGGGAAAGTAACTCGAAAACAAAATTTTCACATAAGCTTTTAGAGATCTCGAGATTAATCTCAAATAAGCTTTACGGTATTCTGAATACATTTGCATTCTCTTGCGGCCGTTATTGCGTTGTAATTATGTCCATTAGCTGGACTGGAAAGTACTCGTTTTTTGGTGGTGTTTTAAGGGAAACTAACTCGAAAACCAAAACTGTCGCATAAGCTTTTGGAGATCCTAAGACAAATCTCAAGTAGGCCTTAGAATATCACGATTATAATTGCATCCTTTTGCGCCCGTTATTGCGTTGTAATTATGTTCATTGGCTATACTGGAAAGTACTCTTTTTTTGGTGACATTTTAAGGGAAACTAACTCGAAAACCGATTTTATCGTACAAGCTTCTGGTGATCTCAAGACGGATCAGAAGTA
>Ga0302221_10001020_pt1 | contig 18530 bp, 2 predicted proteins | sample II_Palsa_E2_1_FD_193517 | JGI IMG/M metagenome (GOLD analysis project Ga0302221, IMG submission 193517) | Peat permafrost microbial communities from Stordalen Mire near Abisko, Sweden - II_Palsa_E2_1 | ecosystem: Environmental > Terrestrial > Soil > Palsa > Peat permafrost | place: Sweden... | reverse complement strand
TAGTGACTAACTTGTAAGAATTTAACTACGGACTAGCACTATTTATAAACGTAGCGACAAGACAAATAATAACGAAAGCGACGACGACTACAACCTCCTTATAATCGAAGAATTGCTATTTATTAAGCTATAAGCGTAAGGTTTTATAACTAGGGGTCAAGGCTTAAATAAGACAAGCAAAGTTGAGGAGGTAGCTATAAATAAGAGAAGTAGCTTTGTCGACTAGAGCAAGTTAGCGCAAAGCAATAACTTAAGCGGGAGTCTAAGTAAGCTGCGCCTATTATACCCTCTATTATAGAAATAGACGGCCAAATTTTCTAATATAATATAAATAATTAAATTGTCTTACTAAGCGACGGCGACTTAAGTGCCTCTAAAGCCGAAGCTAATAATATTAGTCTTCACGCTAAAAGTGCAATAGCATTAAGCGCTAGACTTTTCGATAGCCTAAAGATAGCTATCGACTCGACAACTTTGGCCCCTCTTTACAGTTTTAATAAGTAGCACAATATTAATGCTTACCCCGAGATAGCTTTATATATATAGCTTGCAAAACAAGGAGCTTCGACGCCAGACTTTATATATCCTTATACCCCTTCTTTGTGCCTCTCGAGCAAGCTATTGCACAATAGCATTAATATAAAAGGATTACGCCACGCCAAATCCGAGGCTATAACCTCCTCTTCGAGCCCGCCTCCACGCTATTATAAAGCATCGCTAGAAACTTAGCTTAATTAAGAGGGTCGTCTTTATACTAGTCGAGGCGTAATAAACAAACACAAGCTAGTTAACTATACGCTCGACATTCTCCTTATTAATAAGGGGGCAAAGGAGTAGTAAGAGGTAAAGCAAGAGATTAATAAAGATAACGGGACATAGTAAGAAGTAAATGTTATAATAGTAGTAATAATAGCCGAGAGGGCTAATAAAAGTCTAAAACTAGCTAATAAATAGCAATCGCTTCTTAACTTTAATTTACCGCTAAAGTCGAGTTATAATAAAGCAAGATGCGATAATAATAGCAATAGTAAGCTTAATAATACCGAGTTAAATAAGGACGATAAAAAACCATGTCCTATAAAGCAAAAACGGCTATCTTTATCTTAAGACGGCCTAATATATAAGAAGCTTAAGCACCGTTTACAATAAAGGTTTACTAGCTAACAAAGACTACGCTTTAAGCCTTATAAGCGCTCTCTTAAGTCGCACTCCTTACTTAATTAAGCTTCGAGAGTTGCTATAGTCCCTAATCCTTAGGCTTAACCTTTTATATTATACGCCACAAATACAAATATGCCGCCCGACTATAGCAACCTCGACCGATTATTTAAAGCTATCTTGCCGACGCTAGCCGAGGCTATATTCTATTTACACTTTACAAATTGCTACTCCTTTATAGCAATAATCTATGCCGAGCAAGGAGTCTCCTTTGGCCAGCTTAGCCGACTTATTACAAGTATCGGCTATATAGGGAAGATTAACGACTTCACTATTAAGCCGATAAAGCAACATTTGTTCCTTATTACTAGCTTTAGCCGGTATACCCTATCCCGGCTCTCGTTTAGTAGTAAGGCTATATCAATTGCCGCAAAAGTAGGCTATACTTATAAGGATGCAACGCGTCTTTAACCCCAATATAGCAAAGCTATATATGCTTAACCTCTTGCGTCGCAAGAGAGTAAGCTATCTAGTAGCGATAACGATAGTAATTTGAGCAATAGCAATCCTAATATTAGTAGCGACGATAACGGGTATTTGAGCAAGGCTAAGAAGCAAAGCGATTTAAGCGTGAAGATAAATATCCTATAAGACCTTATAAACGAGTAGCGCTTAGTAGTATAAAAGAAGGAGGGCAAGCCTTAAGACTAGATCTTTAAAAAGTTTCCAAGTAGGACTTATCCTATAATATACATGCGCTAAAGTATAATTTGTCCTAAAAGCAAGTAAGCCTTCCCCGCGCAAGTAGATAAGCAGCTCTTAGTGCGCACTTGCCCGTTAACATCTATTAAGATAAACCGAGCAATATATTATATATAAGCTCGAGAAGATCTTCTTACTTATTATTGTATATATTATATCAAATACAAAAGTTAAAGCTATTGCCTTTAAGCCGTTATTTGCTAAGGATTAAAGGGATTTGTTAAAAAATAGTATTAAGAAGTTGCAAGATAAGTATAAGATTTTTAAAAGTTAATAGCACTAAAGAGATAATAATATTAAAGTTTTTCCAAAAAAAAAAATTTCTATACAAGTTTATATTCCGTATTTCGTGCTATAACCTTAGTGCTAAGAGTAATAAGGCTTTTTGCTAATTTTTAATGCTTAAGATAAAAAGAATCGAATATTTACTTTAACGTTAATATATTATTAATAAAATTCCTAGTGCATTCTAAATTTAGCAAAGGCTTCCTTACCTCTTCTTATATCCCCTTAATAGTAAGCGTTTTTAACTAGTAATATGAGGGGAATTAGACACTTTCTAAAATATTAGCCCTTTAAATATTTGTGCTTATAAGGGGTTTAATAAGTATAAAAGCTATATTAGACGGGAGAATAAAGTAAGTAAAAGGAAGGAGAAGAAGAGGTTTTTTAGCAATATACTTAATTAAAAACAATTATAAGGTTAATTATACTTATTATATTATATAAATTTCTTTAAACTTTATAGCAAATAATGCTTTAAAGTTCTTGCCTTACTTATATATTTACCTCCTTTCTTAAATAGCCAATTACCTTAAAAGCGTCCCTATCTTTAACTAGCGTCTTAAAATTAGTATAGCTTTATAAGTTAAGCCCTTTTCTTTAGCTTTTTAAATGCTTTCCCGTCGATCCTTTAAAATAATAAAGTATTAAAGGTAACGTCTCGCGAATTAACACAGCTTAATTAACTATTAGCTTCCTCTAATAAAGATATAGCATTATAACTTGATTAGTCGGAGAGATAGTGGCTTTTTAAGCCTTATAAGAGTCCGGATTCCCTTAGCTTAAATTGCTTCGAGACTTTAAAATCTAAATCGAGTAGCAAGTTATTAATAACTAAACAAATTCTTTTTAAGTAAGTCGGCATTTATATATTATAAACATTTTTAGTAAATTTGTATATTATCTATTTCTTTTTACTATCTAGTTTTATAAAGCTAAACTCACAAATTAAATAGTAATAAAAGGTAATTTTTTTTCTGTCGATTATAAGATAATAACTATAAATTCTCATTATCTAGTAATTATACGAGATTAAAAAGGCAAGTATCTCCTAATAAAGCTCCTTTTCGCGTTTTATAAGCCTAAAGAGTTTAACAATACCCCTTATAGCTATTGTTATGCTATAAGCATTTTGTCGGTCTATAACATTAAGCGCTACAGCGCTACACTTAACCTTATATATAAGAAATAGGAAATATATATAATATATACTTATAAAGAGAGACATTTCCGAGAAGCTACTAATAAACGGCTAGATTTTTTAAAGCTAATCTTTAGTAAATGCAATTCGCTTAAATCTAATAGCATAGTCGGGTTACAAACGAGGCTTAATTAAAGCAATAGAATTGTCTTAGCCTTTATTAACACTTTCGATTAAGGTTTTTAGACGTTTAATACCATATATAGCTAAAGACTAAGCAAAAGGAACAATTAGTCGAGCGATATCTTAAATAACCTTAGCTTTATTCTTGTCTTATATCATTTTGCATGTCTTGTCGAAGAGATTATCTTAAAATAATAAATCCTCTAAAACTATTTGCTTAGCTTTAAGGAGGGTCCAGCAAATAGTCTTACTTATATCTGTAATACCCAAATCTAATTTGCGCATAAAGCTACTTTTAGTCTCGAGCAAGATTTTATATTATAAGCTTTAATATAAAGCACTTTTAGCTTCCCTCGGCTTTTAATTGCTAAGTGTTATAAAGCTAAGCGCAGCAAAGCTAGCCTCCGATTATTTATTATAAAGAGATAAAGAAGATTTCTTCCTTGCAAGTAAATAATTTATATTATTCTCTAATTTAAAGTATTTTTTAAGCTAACAAAGCTCCCTCTTCTAATATTTAAATAAGTTAATCTCCTCCCCGCTATTACTAATAGCTGCATTCTCGCCGATTATATCTTCGATAAGAGATTATAAAGGGGACTTTCGCAATTGCTTTTAAGAGGTAATAAAGGGAAAAGTAAGTTTGTCTTCTTATAATTATTTTCGTTTTTAATCTTTAATTTGCAAAAACTTAACTTGAGTTAGCTTTATAATATAGCAAAAGGAGAGTAGTATGCCTCTTTGCTAAGAGTTTTGCTAGTTAGGGAGGGAAGCAAGTGCTTAAGTTTAATATTCTTATCTTTAAATATAATTTGTTTTTAAGGGCATTATATCTCCTTTAAGCGTGCGCTCTTATAAGAAGGTAATTGTAGTTATCCCTTCTTAATACTTTAAGGCTGCTTCTTTATTAATAATTAATTAAAGTATGCAATAATAGGGACAAATAGCTTACTTTAGTCTTTTAGCATTAAAGGTTACTGCTTAACTTTTTAAATATTTCGTTTTGCTTAATGCGAGGCTATATCGACTAGAAAGAAGAGGGGTAAAGAGTGGATTTATATTGCTGCTAGGGTTAATAGATAAAGGGAAGAGAAGTATAAGCAAGACGAGGGTAATATGCAATAAATACGCTAAAGTTTTAAGATATAATAGCAACTATTGCTATTTTTATTAATTTGTAAACTAGCACCCCCCTCCCCCGGAACTACTTACATCTAAGACTAGCTTATCGAGAAAGTAAAAGTCGAGCTAAATCGGCTCGACATTAGTGCTAAAATGCTAATTATAAGTAAAAGAAACGTCATTTGGCGACTATCCTTAATAGAGATTAATTAAAAACTGGCGGCATCTTCGCTTGCTTATTACTAATATAAAGGAATAAGTCACAATTAGTGTTTTAAGCATATAGCTCTAATTTGCTAGCTACAACTACAAACCCGTTTATTAAAGTAATATAAAGCTCGGGTTCCGCCGACAAATTAGCTAAGGTAATAGTTATAGCCTAAAGCTAAAAACTAGTGCAAGTTATCTTTTTAATATCGTGTATATTAAAAGAGATAATAATACTTAAATTTGCATATATTAAATAAAAGAGATCTCAAAAGGCATTTAACCCTTCTTTAATAAAGTTGCGTTTAACGTTTTCTAGTTTAAAGACAAGTAGCCTTAAAGAAGATAATTATAAAAATAAAAGAGGTAAATTTAATAAAAGACTTCGAGTGCAATTAGTTATAGCCTTAATTATATAATGCTTTGTAATATATCTAAAACTAGTAGCTTCGGTTAGCGTAATACGTGGCTATAGCTAGCGAGCATGCTACACGTTTTAGCCTTTATAACTTACCTAATTAAACGAAAATCCCTCCCTTATAATATGTAATAAAAAACTCCTAATATTAATTAGAGGAGCAAAAACTAAGCTAGTATAATAGTTTAAAATTGTGGAAACGGGTGCTTAAAAACAAAAGGAACGGGCCGGTTTTGCTATAGCTTCTTTTAAAGCTAATTATAACGGAAATATATTATATAATAATTTAAATTCTTTAAATAGCGCGTAAAATAAGTGTTAACTTCTTAACTATAAAGCTAATCTAAAATCTATTAAGCACTATTAATATTCCCTTAAATCGCATGTCTTATACTTTAAGCAAAGTAAAAATGCTTTAAAATCTTTAAGTTACTATTAGCTATTTGTATATTGCTTATAATTACTATTATATACTTATATGCTCTTTACTTTGTAAGTTTAACATAAGACTTTAAGTGGACACAAGTTATAAACCCGTAATCCGATATCTTCTAGCAACCCTTTATTATCGGGCCAAATATATAATTATTAATAAAAGTAAATAAGTTAAAAGGGTTAAGATAGTTGCACATCTTATAGCACAATTACCTTTTAATTATTAGCTAAAGGGGAAAATAGGGCACACTTAAGTAAGTAATTGTTTACTTAAGTAAAGATTGCTCTTTTAACAATTAAGGATATATCCGAGGAATATAATATTATTTGAGGACTTAGGAACTTGGGGAATTTAATAAATCTCTTAGTCTTATATATAGCTTGCTTTATATATAGCTTATAGCAACTCGGGCTAATAAGCTCTTATAACTTTGTTGCATATTAAGCACATAGTAAGCAGCAAGTTATAATGCATTTATTATGCTTATTTTTGTCTATTAGCAAAGCTAATACTAGGCGAGTTAGTAGTTTTACTTTATATAATTTGGCAAAATTTATTCTTATCGCCGATTAGCTTTATGCTTCGAGGATCCGCCTAAAGCTTTATTTTGCAAATTTAATTTAGCTACTCACATCGCTAATTGCTTAATGTAAATAATTTCTTAGCTTTTTATTTATTAAGTAGCTCTTTATTTGAGATTTTCTCGAGTATCTTCTCGAATTTGAATCCGCCCTTTACCTTAACAAAGTAGAGGCTAATAGACTATAATTCCTTTTCCCCCTCCCCCTTTAACAAATTTAGTTATAAGATTAGCATTTGTCGAAATAAAAATAGTTTATCGGGGGGAGCTATATAATAACATTAACGGGGATAAAGTTTACAAGTACTAATATATGATAGTTATTTATAAGCTTAAGGACAAATTCTATTATAAGATCTATTAAACTTGTATTTTTAAAGACTTTAACCTTAAACTCGAGGATATCTTAGACGTTATCTTAATACTTATTAAAGCTTACTATTTACTAGTCCCTTTAAAATTTATAATAGCTCTTAAAAACTTGCTCGAAAGTTGCTTTATTAAGAGGCTATAGCTTAGTAGCTATATACTATTTAAGCTAATAGAGATAAGTGATAAAGTTCTTAAAGAAGTTGCAGTTTTAAAAACCCTTAAAACACATTTGCATCCAAATATCGCAAAATATATTAGCTACTAAGTTTATAATAGTCGGATTATTGGAATTTGCTTTGTTAAATACTATAAAACCTTAAAAGAGAGGATAAATCTTAAAAGCTATAAGAAGGTCGCCTTTAAGTATGCAAATTTAAAGTATCCACTTAAGGATTATAAAAGATTCTTGTCTAAAGTCGAAAGTAGTATTTGATATTTGCATTTACTTAGTCTAATTTATAATAACATTAAACTTGCTAATATTATATTAAATAATAATAATAACTTAATTATTACCGATTTCGATAATTGCTACCTTAATAGATAAGACTTAAAAGGAATAGGCAGCATGTGGCTATAAGCTAATAAGGGTACAAAAACTGCCTTGCCTAGTAACAATTTAGATGCTTTATAAGACATTCGAGAGTGGTTAAGTAATAATAGTATTAAGAATTTTAAATTTAAAGAAGGATAAGTAAAAGCTATTATAGCAAGAGCAAAAGGAATATATAAAAAGGATAGCAAGGTTTAAAAGCGCTAAAGGGATTAATAATAAGCTATTAACGCCTTTAAATAATTAGAACTTTTAAAGTTATAAAGCTATTTGAGATGAAAATTGTGCAATATAAGGATATTAAATCTTATTTGTTTGTGCTTTAAATAAATAGCTCTTCCCCTCTTTAAAATATGCTATATATAGGCCGATATCTCCCTAAATTCTTCTAAAAGTCTTGCCTTTTCGGGGCTTTGTCGGTAGCAAAGTTACATCCTTATAAAGTATAACTAGCTATTGTATTACGCAATATCTTTAAAAGCCCTCCGGCTAATTTATATGCATATTATTCTTGCGCTTACCGGCTAACGCCTTAAACGTCTTTAAAGCCCTCTTGCTCGTTATAAAAGCACCACGTTTTAACTGCAAATACATATCTATCAAAGGTTATTTGTCATAGCTCGCAATAGCTACATCAAATTAGAGATATCGAGAATGCTAAAAGTAAAAGAGAACGCTATTAAATAATGTCTTAATATAAACTCGACATAGTCTTAACGTTTAACGCAAGAGTAAACTAGAACTATTACCTCTTATTTAGTCAATTAAAAGGAATTATAGTAGTAGCAAATAAGGCAGCGCACTAGACCTCTCTTTGCTATATAACTAATAATCTTAAAAATAGTACTCGAGGCAGCTTTCTTTATACCCTCTTAGCTCGAAGACTTTGCAACCGTTGTAATAAGCATATAATTTGTTATACAAATTCTACATACCCTCTAATTGCTTTCGATAGTGCTAAGAGGATTTTAATTTAGCAAAAGATTATATGAGGATCTTAAAGAGTTTAAAAGGTTAAAGAACACGTTAAAGCCTAAATTTATTAAAGTGTTTTCGGCTAGTTATTAAGATTATAAGGCAAATTATAAAGCATTAAGCCCCACTACTCTTATAGCTTGTAAAACGACACTCTTCTTACAAATAATATTCTTATTAACCTTTTAAGTTGCAAATAAGAGATTATAATTAAGCGAGGCCATTTATTTATAATATATTATCAAGCTAACGCAATAAGACACTAAAACGGGTAGCCGAGTTATATGCATATCCCTTTGTCTAATAAGATATTATCCGCGCTAGCAAGGGGGGTATAGCTACACGCAAGCTATATAAGGCTAAGTAAATTAAAGTAAAGCTTGCATATAGCTATATCCCCCTTGCTAGCGCAGATAATATCTTACTAGACAAAGAGATAATATTAATATATAAGCCACTTTTTGCTATTTAAAAGATTAAAGCTTAAAGTAAACTAGTATATATTTAGTCTAATATCGGACTATTAAGCAAATTAAATAGTATCGAGCCCCACTACTTGCAAAGTCCCTTTTTCGTCTTACATATTACTTTTACTATTGAGCAAGGGTCGGCTTTTATCGGCTTAGCGCGACTTATATAAGCTTAAACGTTTATTATAAGCACCTTTTTAGCTTTCCGAGGTAATAGCTTTTACTATTACAAAAGAGAAAAAGAAAAAAGCGACAAGTTTTAATAATCTTAAAATATTTAGCTAAATCCCTTTCTTTACTTGAAAATAGTTAACTAAGCACTCCCGATAAATAATATAAGGCCAAGTATTTAAACCCTAAATTTGTTTACCTCTTAGTAGTACTTAACCCTTTGCTTAATCTTTAATACTTAGCCCTTTGCGCTATATATAAGGCATTTGCCTCCTTAAATACCCTCGCTATAGCATATTTTGCAAGGAGCTATATTTTTAGTTAATAAAGTAAATAATGCGCGACTTTAATATTATTAATGTTTTTTTGAGATATATAGACAAGAAGTGCTATTGCATAAAAAGAGATGTCGATTAAAGTAAAAGCTTAACTCTTAGCAAAGTTGCAAAGCGTTTAAATAAGTTAAAATCTTGCCGCATTTGCTATAAAGGCATCTTCGGCTAATTATCTTTTATAGATTTTATTAAATATTAATTAGCTAAACTATTAATTTGAAAATCGGAATTACCCGGAGTGCTTTACTTCTTTTACTTTCTAGTCTCCGACCTTAATTAATTGCCTTTAGTATATCGAACGATATACAGCTATAATATACTTGTTTTGCTTTCTTTTTAACAAGCGATGCATTTTATGCTTACTTTAACGAATACCGAGTTAATATTTAATTATTTATAAGTATAAAACTAACTTTCTCCAAACTCTCGAAGGATATTTGTCTACTTAGCTAAAAATATACTAGTCTTACTCGAAAGCAAATAACGACAATTTAAATAGCAATAGCTATAACTTAAATATATATAATAATGCCAAAAGGCTTAAAATAAAGAATAATTACACTAGTAAAATATATAATTATCCTCTTAAAGATTGCAATAAAAACGAATTATTTAAAACCCGATAAAGGCTTTAAAAGCATTTTAAGCAATATAAGCCTTTGCTTTCCTCCTTTAAGCAAGATTTTTAACTTTAATATAAACGTCTAATACAAAGAGGTATACATATGCTATTAACACGTTTTAAGACAAGCTAAAGACTATATAAGACATGCGTAATAGTATTATAACATAAGCATAATTAAGACTACTTATATAAACTAGATATATAATAAGTTGCGCAAGCGGGCCGCTAATAAACTAGATCTTATAAAGGGGGAACGTCTCTCTCGCATTAAAAGGAGCAATAAAAAAGCATATAAGGTAAGAGATATAAGCTTAAAGACTTTAAAAGTTTAAAACGCTAAGTTGCACAAGGTTAATATTATAAACAAGCTCGGCTTTTAGCTTGCTAATAATATTAACCCTCTTAAAATATCTTCTTTAAGCTTACATTAAACAAGATATACATATACTAGTCTCCTTTACGCAATCGACTATAGCACTTATGCCTCCTTTAAATATTACTAAACCTATAGCTAATAGCAGCTTTCCGAATATTTCAATAAAGACTTTTTATCCCGGGTTTATCGAAGGACTAACCTCAATTCCGGACAATTTCGGCTTCAATGCTCTTATAAATAGCATTATAAACTAGCCTAAATTATAAATAGGATAAACATAAACAAAAAATGCAATTGGGAATATAAAGAGCAAAATACCTTAAATAGTAATAGCTATGCGTTTATACTTGTAATAAAATCTCTAAATATAAAGTTTATTCGGATTTTTTAAAATCTTCGATTCTCTAAGTTGCGCTTTATATCTCTTACCTTTTATATCAGCTCTAATAAGCCCGGAAGTATCATCTTCGGCTAAAGCTTCTCCCCCCGCTTAACTATATCAGCTATCGCAAATTCAAATGTGATTGCATATCCTTCTATAATTTCGAAACTAATTCGAGCATCGAAAATTGTTTTAAAACAAATATTAATATATGCAATTGCATTATAAAGCAAAAACTTATAAGCCGCTATTAGGAAATTCTTTCTCCTCGCATTAGCAGCCCACCTTAGCTAGTGCAGCTAAAGATATTTTGTGCAATAATCTTAGCCCTTTTATAATAAGCAAAATATAGTAGTGCAAGCTGCTACAATAGCTAACTTGCAATCCTTTAGCTAAAAGATAAACTGCTAAAACCCGCTATTTAGCTTTTAAGCTACCTCTTTTAAAGTATAAGATATGGCCCGGGTATTCTTTATATCTTAAGCAATATGCAAGAATGCAAGTCTCGTCGCCAAAGAAGGATTTTACAATAAATAAGACGCGCTAAAAGGCATTAAATAAATACTATAAATGTTTTTGTTATACTTACTATATTAAAGATATATTATTTGCAAAATTTTAAGCTATATTCTAATAAAAACTCGAAGCCCCTCTTCTCTATTTTTATAATACTATCCCTTACTACTAAATCCTCCTATTCTAAGAAGCCTTGCTTAAAAAGAGTCTCTTTCGCGGCCTTTATAATATATATTATAAATGCTATAAGCGCTAGTTGTCTAATTATATGTCAAAATACAAAGGCGCTTAAAGGGTATAAAGACTCAACTGCATTCTCTTGCAAGGTTATTAGTTTTTAACTTAATATATTAAGCAACTAAGCTAAGATAGATTATCGATAGCTTATAGCCCTAATAGCTGTGGGCCATTTGCTTAGTTAAATTGGACCCTAAAGACTAGCAAGGTTACTTGTCCCTTTATACCACTTTATTAAGCTCTTTTTTATTATTTATTACATATTCTTATTTGTTTGCAAATCCTCTTTCACTACTTAAATTTGATAGTTTAAATAGCTATTACGCTTATTAAGGTTATCTTATTAGTCTGTCTATTAAATTCGGTAAGTTATTCTTAAGGCTTCAGCCTCGCTTATAAATAGCAAGGATTATAACTTATAATATTTACACTACTATATAACTCCTAATTTCTATAAACAAGGACTATAACTTGTAATATTTACGCTATTACAACTCCTAATTTCTATAAACAAGGATTATAACTTGTAATATTTTCTATCTTAATATTAGTAAAGCGCATACTTAAGCAATATATAATTTTTGCTTACATCCTCGCAAGCTACTTAATATTTGTAGTCATATCCCGAAACGGTCTAATAAACCGAAGCTCTTAAATTAGTATAATAATTAGTAACCCTTTACAAGTATAAATTTAAAGTAATTTGCTAAGATTAAAAAACTTTATTTTAACTTCAAAACACACAAAACACATATATAAAAATTTTCTGCCGCAAAACACAAAGATACTAATTCTTTAAAAAGTATACACACTTATTACATTTGTATTATTATATACTATTAACCCTATTATTAGGATAGCTTCTATTAAAATTAAGGAACTAGTAAATACTTGTGATTTTAAGACAAGTACTTGCACTAATAGATTTAAATATATATATAAGGAATATAATTATAAGTTAACGACTTACAAATATTTATTTAGCTATATGCCTCCCCTAGCTTAGTAGTAATAAAATAGGTAAGTATAATAATTTGCCTTATAAAAAAATATTAACAAGCGTTAAGTTTATCCCGAACTATAAACTTAAGTAATAATATAAAGGGTATTTAGCCGGATATAGTTAAGATATTAGTCTTTAAAGTTAGTTTAGCTATACTCCTTAAAATAGCTTAAATAAGAAATCCTAATAGCTTTTCGGCATTCTTTACTTAAAATAAAGAATCTTATTTAACAATTTATACCTTATAAAATTAAAATAAAAAATCTCAAATCTTTAATAGCTTATATTTATTATTCTCGGGCCTTATAAACTTAAAATCCTTACTTGTCTAGCTTCTAGTCTTAGCCTTAAAACTTAATTTTTCTCCCTTATATCGACAAGAATCGAAGTCCCTAATAACCGGAGTATCCTTATCTATTAAGATGTTAATCGGGTTAAGATTATAATAAATAAGATTTAAACTATAAAGATGCCAAATACCCTTCCAAATACCTTATAAAAAGAGGTTTATATTAAAAGGGCAAAAGTCCTTAGTTACCCTTTTTAACAAATTCATATTATACTTAACAAAATAAAAGCCCGTTATTTTGTCGTTCTTAATTATACATTTAAGATATTAAGCGATATTAAAATACAAAGATGCTTTTAAAATCTCGCAAACTTTAGCCTTATTTAACAAGAGACTACTTAATTTAGTAAAGGCCTTAGTATCGCTATAATATAGTAAACTAAGTCGCTTTATATAATAGTTTTAAGGTAATAGCTTAAGCGCTTGTGCAAATTATATTAAGAATAGTAGCCAAATTTGCAAAGATAAAATAAGGATAAGGTCGAGTTTAAGTATATTAACTTTAAAAGTAAAGGGGTAATAACGACTAGTAATCGTATAATAATATTAGTTGCCCTCTTTAAGTATAATCTTAGTATAAGAAAATACAAGATCTTTGTGCTTTTCGACAAATGCTTTATTTTATTTATAAACTTTTATATTTTACTTTTATTAAGAAATAATAGTTAATATAATTAAGTGCACTTATTAAAGATTTCTAATAATTATATAAAGACAAATGAAGTTAAGTATAAGAAGGTTTTAAAATGTTATTACTTATAAAGAATTAAGGCATAATCGTTTTAATTACTACCTTATAATAACTAATCCTTTAGTGTTTAGCCTTATAAGCTAAGCTAAACACTAGTCTATTTCAAGTAGCTATGTCGGCTAACGGGGAATATATTACTAGTTATTAACTAATCTTTATTTAGCAAGTTATTAGTTCTATTTTGCTTCTTCGGTAGCATTTATAATAGGGTATATTGTAAAGCTTAGCGAGATAAGGGAAGGCTATGCTATTTAAGATTGTAAAAGGGGAAGGACGCGATATAAAAGGTCCAAGAAAGTATAAAGGCCATGTGGGCCCGCTAAAAGCATAAATTAGTTATTTATTACAACTTGTAATCCCTCTATTAACAAGGACCTTAACTTGTAATATTCTCCACATCTTCGCAGCTACTATAACTTGTAATCCCTCTATTAACAAGGACTATAACTTATAATATTCTCCACATCTTCGCAGCTACTATAACTTGTAATCCCTCCATCGACAAGGACTATAACTTGTAATATTCTCCACATCTTCGCAGCTACTACAACTTGTAATCCCTCTATCGACAAGGACTATAACTTGTAATATTCTCCACATCTTCGCAGCTACCATAACTTGTAATCCCTTTATTAACAAGGACTATAACTTGTGATATTCTCCACATCTTCGCAGTTATTATAACTTGTAATCCCTCTATTATTAAGCACAAAAACTGCATTTACCGATTAGCCCAATGCCCTTGTCTATCTTTGTAGCTTAGCTTTAGCGTCTATAGCTTAGCGAAACTTTAATACCTTTTTAATTCTTGCTTATAAAGTAATTAAAGCATAGCATTTAAACAAAGTGTAAAGTGATGCGTTAAATAGAGATATATTACAATATTCTCTCGCTTTATAAATTATTTCAATTAGTCTAACATGTTAATATATATAAAGACGTTTTATATTAAATAATAGACAAATCAAATAATACTATAAACTCTTTTTTTAGCTATAGCTATAGCCCGTATAAGCACTATTATATAATAAATTAATATCCTACTAACATTTTTCCCACATTATCTTGCAAATATATGCTTATCTTTACATTATTTATATAAGGGTATTATACAAAGAAAGGTCAAATTAGTAGGACTTAAAGTCTTGCTTGCAAGCTATAAAAGACATTAATAAAACTTTATTAATACTTTACTTTAATATATCGCTTCTCTTTGCGTTATTCGCATAATAAAATTAATAAAACTATTATAATTATTTAAAGGCATGCATTATACTTTAATTATAAGCCGCTAGTTGCCTTAGAAATGAAGATTTACATACGAGCTTTGATGCTTTATAATATTACCTTAACCAATTAAAAGCACAAATAATAAAGAGGATATTATATAAAGACATTCCATTTTTAGGAATTGCAAAATTGATATACTATAAACTCTTCCTCTAATAATATCTTACTTCCCTTATATTGCTATATTAGCGAAGCTATTTTAATTATCAAGGCGCTAATACACTATATTACATTTATAAGTTGCAAGTATATCCGAGGGTAGTCGGCTTCCTTTATTAAGAGTTTAGATATTAGCATAGACAGATATATAATAGTGCAACTCTTTTAAAGTTTTTATATAATTGCCCTTTATATTCTTAGCATTTAGCTCTTTAATAACTTTTTTAAACCTTTTTACTTAATATATATTTTGTCTATCACGTATATAAAGCAATCTATTATTTATCTAAAAACATTTTACTACTATCTTATAAAACAAGAAAATAGCAAGATATATTAAAAATAGTTTTATACTAATTTAACTTATCTCGGACACTTAAGCCTCGATTTTAGACTTCTTATTTTTAAAGTTTACTTGTATATTTGCTGCTATTTAAGGGTATTTTACTATCGACTTAAATGTCTATATTCCTTTACTATATTTCTTAGGGTTACTTGCCTTCGGTTGTAGACATATTTGCAAGTACTTGTAAAGATTACTTAAAACTTATTATAATAAAAACTCCCTCTATTTAAATAAGACTTTACCTTTTAACAATTAATAGCTTTAATTATTTATCTTTAATATCGCAAGGATATATATAATATATTTATATTATAGATATCTTCTTAAAGCTTTGCTAAAAACGCTTGCTCTTCCCTTATTACTACCAACTTAGCCTCTTTATTAAACCGCTTAAGAAATAATCCTTTAAACGGCAAAGATATAAATAAAAAGACCTTATATTACACGCCTTAAAATAAACGCTTTTTTATGCAATATAAGGGCCGTTTACTTGTATTCCGGCGTTAATATTAAGCTAAAGAGTTTAATAGCCGAGAAGAGGCCTCTATTTCTTGCTTTAGCAAATCTTTACAAATTCTTAAAAAACTACTCTCCAAGTGCTATATTAAGTATACAAACCTTATTTAAGACAAAACTTGCATTTATAAGCACTAAAATAGCTAATAAACAAGGTTTATAATAGCAAATAAAAAACGTATCAAAACAATTATTTTTAATAAAAGTATAAAGGAAAAACTACTAAAACATATTAAAGAGTTCCTCGACTAAACATCTTAAAGATAGTATTTTAACTATAGCATCTTATACCGAAAGGATTACTTGTTATATAGTCCCTTAAAGACTAGAAAATCAAGTTTAAGCAAGTCTATTACTAAGCGCTTTAATTTAAACATTTATATCTTTAACCTCTTTACTATTAACAAAGCTAGCTTAACAAGTCTATTTGCCAAGCTCTTAAGTCGCTATATAATTCTTTTAAAAGATATTAACGCTATAAGTTTAAATCGAGACGCCGAGACCGAAAACTCTTGCTAAGCTATAGCTCCCTCTTAAAAGCGTAAACTTGCCTTTAAAAAAGTGTCCTTATTTGCTATTTTAAACACTATTAACAGTATAACGTTATAAAAAGGCCAAATCTTAATTATAACTACTAATCATATTACCTGCCTTAATAAAGCACTTATACGACTTAGCTATATAAATATAAAAGTCGAGCTTGGGCTTACTAACAATAAAATAACAGCTAACATCTTCTGTCTTGTCTTTAAGCTTATAAAAGGCGACATTGCTCTTCTAGTAAACGTTTAACTAAAAGAGAATAGAAAAGTTTATAAAGCTTTAACAAGTTAGCGTAAAGAGGCTAAGAAAGTTAAGCGATTAGCAAAAGAGTTTGCTATTAAAGTGCTAAAGCTAAAATTCAGCCTTACAAAGATTATCTTATTTCTTTTAAAATATAAGAAATTATTAGAGGAAGCTATTAATAATATAAAGTAACTTATCTTAAAGCTTATCGGAGCAAAGTTAAAGCTACTAAGGATATCCGAGGACACTAAGCTTAAAGATACTTAATTAATATAAATTTAACAAATTATAAACAAAAACTTTGCTAATAGTTTATTTAAATAGAATGAAGAATCTTTAACGACAAAAGTATTAACCGAGATTATTTAAACCTCCTTGCCCTTTATACTACTAAGTAACCCGAATCTATTACTCTTTAAGCGCTTTAATACCTCAAGTAATACTTAAAAGTTAGCTAAAGCCGTTATAGATATAAAGATAGCCTCTAGTTATGCCTTAAATTGCACTTGCTTTTATATACCCCCTAAGGATACTTTAAAGGCAACCTTAACCGAGCTTTATTTGCTAACTCTTAGTCTTGCGTTTCCGGAAAACTAGCTATTAGCACAAGTTATAACTATATACGTTTAACAGTTCTTAGACATTCTCAAGTCTCTTAATACTTAGCAAGGGCCTCCTCCCCCTCCTATTAAGCCGTCTAATAAACTTGGGAAACCGAAAGCCCGGGCTTTTAAGCTAAAGTTTAAGACTATTATTAAAGTATATATATTTAATATTATATAAATCCAAGTATGCTAACACAATCTTATTATATAGCTAAGATAAAAAAGCATACAAGTACTCAATTAAAAAATTGCAAAAATTAGTAAATAAAGCAAATAAACTCGATTAATACGTGTTTGTTATTTATACTCGGATTAGTAAATATATTCGCTTTAAATAAGCTTATATACTTATAAAGATATCTTAAACAAAAAGGCAACAACTAATACTATTTATATCGATATTAAATTAAAATAGTTGCAAGATATCTTAAAGATAGTTTTAAAAGGCGTTTATAAAATTAATATAAAAGAAGATAAACCTTTAGTAAGCTCTCCCTCTTTAATTATATAAAACTAACTTACTAACTTGAATATAAGTTAAGCAAAATCTCTTATATTATTACCTCTTTAAACTCTAGTTGCATTAAAGCGGCACTAACCCTCTCGACTTAACTTGTGTAAAGCACCTTAACCTCCTTATTTAGCATATTAAAGCAACTTACACGGATATTAAAGCTTATTTGTTGCTACTTCTTAAGAGTGGCGAGATCCCTTATAACTTGCTTTAAGCTCTTTTTAAGCTAAACACATTTATTTATATTACGTGTCCCGGGACAAAAAAATAAAAGTATATTAAATATAACTTTAAAGAAGAGAGAACCACGTTTAATAAAGTAATATACTTTTATATTAAAGGCTATTATATCGACTTTAACAAGAAAGTGTTTAATAAAGTTCTTATTAATACAAGTATTTTAAAATTTTATAATTTAAAGCTTATCAATTTTCTTAACATTTTCCCCTTATAATATTACGAAAATATAAACTAAGTTAAAGCGGAGCTAGTTAAATGCAATTAAAAGTTTAGCTCTTTAAAGAGCGTTAAGTATTTTTAGTATAATAGCATAGCGTTCTAAGTAGTGTGTAAGGAGCCGGTTGCAATGTCTATCTCGAGTAAAATTATAATCGATGTAGCTTAATTTTGAAAGATTAACCCGAATTATGCAAGGCCAAGCTTAATTAAGGCAGCTAATAGCTAGCGGCATAATTCCAATTTTATTAAGCTCTAGTTTAATAATAATAGTAGTCCGCTTCTACTATTAAGGGCTATCGAAGTCAAAGTTGACGACGTGGATATTAATATACAAGATAAAGACAATTTAATTATTTGTAATTTAACTATTTTAAGATATAGTTTAAATAATAAGTTATAGCATAAGAATCCCGTCTAATAATAAGACGCTTATAAAGCTAATCAAATCGCA
>Ga0302221_10001012_pt1 | contig 18565 bp, 7 predicted proteins | sample II_Palsa_E2_1_FD_193517 | JGI IMG/M metagenome (GOLD analysis project Ga0302221, IMG submission 193517) | Peat permafrost microbial communities from Stordalen Mire near Abisko, Sweden - II_Palsa_E2_1 | ecosystem: Environmental > Terrestrial > Soil > Palsa > Peat permafrost | place: Sweden... | reverse complement strand
GTAAAGGGTGTTACGGTTTTGCGCTGGCACGTGCAGCGCTATTCCCGATTAGGCTAGGCTGGTGGGGTTGGCGAGCCTCAAGATATTTAAGTATGCGAGTACTCTCATACTCCTGCTTCCTTCCTTAGCTTTGAATAGTCGAATAAGAGACCCTTTTACCTTTTGCCTTGAGGCCTTGAAGTACGGCGCTTGTGACAAAGGGCATGCTTATAAGGTTTTATAATGCAATTGCTATTTTCTCCAATTCCACTTACTTTAATATACTTATATATAAAATCTTCTTGCTTTTATCATTATCTCTTAAATATAGTAATACTCCTTTTAATTTATTAAAAAACTATAAAAACGTTAAAAACTTTAATCCTTTATTCTTAGCTTTAAAAATAAATTAGCTAATATTAAATAGTATAATTCTATTTTAGCATTTAAAATATTAGTATTTAAAATATTTACTACTTGTCTTTACATTATATCTAGAAAGTGCTTTATAAAAGCTAAAATAAGGCGCTTTCTATAGCTCTTATATCTAAAAAAAATTAGTAATATTAGTCTTAAAATTATAAAACTCTTTAAAAAAAACCAAAATAACCTTTATTTTCTTAATACTCTCTTTAGCTAAAGCATTAAGCCCTAGTTTTCCTCTTTTTCTTCCTTATTACTCGAGTTTACTTCCTCGATTTTAGGCTAAAGGTCCTATTAAAACTAGACCCTCCTCTTAAAAACACTCTTTAATAGCAAAATAATTATAACTATATAAGCATTCCTTAAGTCTTTTAAATTAGTAAATATATTATCTTATAAACTATTATCCTTATAATTTATAACTATTTTCATTTTACTAATAAATATTATCCTTAGCAAAGTCTTAAAAGAGTTATTAATTAAGAAAAACATATCCTTGCAATTAACCCCTTTATAATGTCAATTTTAATTTTAGCTATATTAGTAAAACCGAATTAATTACCTATAACTATAAATATAACAAAAGTATTAATATTATATATAATATAGCTTAATTTCTTAGCTACCTTTATAAATAAAATGTTATATTTAGTCCTAGTATCTAGCATATTATAGCATTTAGTCTTATTATTAAGGCTATATAATAGAAATTAAAGTCGAAGAGATATAATAATACTTTTTTTAAAGATAAGAGTCTTAAAGTTAAAGCTAGCTATATTTCTTTAAAGCATATAACTAGTTATTTAAGCTAGCTATATTATATTTTATATTATATATTTTAACCTATTAGCTATAATAATCATTTTAGTTATTTTCTTAATTTCTTTAGCTATATATATAGCTATTGCATTTCCTATTTTTAAGATTATTATATAAGCTTAGTTGTCTTTTAGCTATTAGTGCTAAATTATAGCTATAAGATTTAGAGTTTTAAGGGCATTAATAATTATTTTTACCCCTTTTTATATATATAAAAGCAAAATAGTTACTTTCTTAAATTATAAAATAGGCTTTTCTTCTTATAAAGTGTTAACTAAGTTTAGTTTTTTTATTAAAAGCTAAGTTAAGGTCTATATCTTATAAGGGTCTAATATTCCTTTTAACTCTTAATATAACAAATCTTTAACTTTTTGTTTATAAGAGTCTTTCCTTTACTTAAGCTTATTGCTTTATAATATTTTAAGTAATTTATAATCCTTTTCCCTTTACTTTTAAAGATCTAGTAGCATTAACAAATAATATAAGATATATTATATCTTTATTTATAATATTTATGCAATTGCTTCTAAAAATAAGAATATTATTAGTGTCTTGACGCAAAATCTCTTTACTTTTATACAAATTACTAAGTATAAGAGGGGCTTAAGACTTGTTTCTTTCTTAATTGCTAAGCTAAATATTATTTTGTAATTATTAGGCATTTGCAAGCTATATTAACATATTACAATTATATTCACCCCTTTAAAGCTAGGTCTTAATCTAGTTAAATTAACATTAATTGTTTTATAAAATAGGAGGTATAAAGGGCTAATTAAAGTCCGATTTTCCTTTATATTAATTATAGCTATCCTTATACATATATGTAAAGTTAACTAGCTCTTATATTAATAGATAATTGTTTAAGTGCATATAATCACAATTAAGGTTTATAGTATTGTCTTAATCCCTTTTAAAATATTTTAGATAATTTTTAATAAATAACTAAAATATAATATTAATTTAAGCCATATTTTACTAAGAATCCAAGTAAAGGCAATTATTACTAGTTAATATAAATGCTCTCTCTCCTCTTTCACTATAATAACCACTTTGACCTCGATTATATTTACTAAAACCCCCTTTATTATAATAACCTCTAAATACTTAAGTGTCTTTTAAGTTAATTATAAAGAGTATAAACTAAATCTTATTAGTAATAGTAGTAGTTAAAGTATTAATAGCCTTTTGCAAATCCTTTTAAGTAATAGATAAAATTGACAATTTTTGTAATTCTTTTGTTAATTAATCGATTTTACTAGCAATTTTCTTAGGCTTTATTATCTTAAAAATAAAAACCTTTAACACTTTACTGGCTTTAATAAATTTTTCTACTAATATAAGCATAGTTAAAAGTAAAGGAAGGGTGTATTTATTATTTATTACAAGTATCATATTTTATATAACTATATTAAAGTGTTTTTAGTATAACTAAAAGTATTTTAAGTTATTAGCCTTATTATACTTATATCTTTTCTCCTTATACTTATATACAAATACAGTAATTTTATATATTTTGCTATAATTATAAGTTAATATATTTATAAGCTTATAGTTAAAGTCTTTAAAGATTTAGTCTTTAACTTAAAAAGGAAAACCTTTTATAAACTCTTAGCACTAGTACTTGCTATTTAATTCCTTTCTTTTTATTAGTTTAATTGCTACCTTATAAAACAAGTCAACAAAGGTTTTAATAATAATGTGCCCTCTTTAAAACTAGGCAATAATTTGATTTAAGAAATTATAGCTAATCTTAAAGGGTTTTTAATTATACTCTTTATACTCCTTTTTAAAGCTATATAAAACTTAGCTTTATTATACTTATTAAAGCTATTAGTATAATATTTTAGTATAACTTTAACCTAGTTTTTATATAATAGTAAAATATATTTAATAATATATTATCTTTTTATGGCTACAAAAACTTAATAGTCTTTATATATATTAATATATTATTCTGAAAAGGTAAAGATATTATTACCTTTAAACTATAAAGCTCCTTATACTTTAAGTAAAAGAAGGTATAATTTAAAAACTAATATATACTTGTTATCCTTTATTGTGTTTATATTTAGTATTAAAATAATAAGTTTATCTTTTAAAGAAGTAAATTAAAGTATAAGTTATTATATTAATAAATTATAAGGGGAATTAGCAATTGCTATATTTAATTTCGAAGTTAACTAAGTGTTTTTTGTTAAAATAAGTAATAAATGTTTTAATAATAAGTCTTTAAAGCTTGTTTACTACTATCTTGATTACTTATACTATTTTATTCTTATTTTTTTGCTTTTAGCTATACTTGTAGCTGTTTCTCTCTCTTCTTCCTTTTAACTACTATATCCCTTTAAAGGATTATAACCCCCTTTATAATACTATCTTTTTATTTATATTATAGCTTTATAGCTATTTTGTGTTTATATATTCTTAGTTTTCTATATTTTTAATTCTTGCTAGTCTTATATTTATGCTTTATGTTATAGTAAATGCAAATGTTGTGGGTTGGGTTGTAATAATAATAAGATAATGAGCGAGCGAAGCTCGCAAAGAGGATTAATATACAGCCGAAGGAGTCACGTGCCTTGCACGTGACATTGCATGCAACACTTCACTTATTCTTAGCTCTTTTTATATATTTTATTTACTTTTATACAATTTCTATTATATAAGGACTTTTAGCTAATATTTTTACAATTTAAACTTTAAACTAAAGTTAATAGCTTTTTTACTATTAATAGTAAAATAGTTAAAAATAAAACACAAATCAATAATATAAGCTTATTTAAAAGTGCTAAAACTTCCTCTTAATATAGCTTTGTCTTATAATTCCTTTATTCTATCTTAGCTACCCTTTTTTGTCACATTTTTGTCTCCTTTAAGTCAAGCTTAGCTAAAGCTATTCTTAATTAAGCTAACAGGCTGCCTTATAGCTATTTTAGCTTTATATTAGCAAAAACTATTCGGAAATTAAATTATATAAGCAAACTAATTAGCTAAAACAAATTAACTAGAATAATAATAGTAGAAATAAGCTAATTAGCTACTTAATAGAATAAGGACACCTTAATATATAACTTACTTTGTAGACCTTTAAGCTTTGCCTTGCAAGAACCCTAAGTTATATAATTAATAAGAGCTTCCTTTAGCTATATTTGATCTCCTTGCATTACTTACCAAAAATATATAAAGGGGCAAACCTTAGCTAAAAGAAAAGGCCTTATAAAAACGTTTCTCGGATACTAAGCAACAAGTAAACATGTATATAAATATAAAGCAATAACAAAAGAAAGGACTAAAGCATGCAAGAATCAAGTGTAATTATAAAGCAAAAGCAATACATAAAACAAGTAACAAATATACAATTATTAATTAATATATGTACATAAATAGATAATTAAGAGTAATGCATGTCTAGCTACAAAAACCCAGCAATTATACCTCCATTTCAGTCACGTGTAGCACTAGCTGAGAACCTTTGAAAACCTCTAAAATCGACAGAATTCAGCAGTCTCCTTGGCGCCCTGCCACAATATTTAAATATAAGTCTTATTTTTTATAATTTATTTAGCTAAATACTTGGTTAAGCATTGCACAAGAATACTATTAAGTCGCTTAATACCATTATTTGTTTAGGGGTAATATGCAATTGTGCTATTATGCTTAGTCTTAATTTTCTTAAAGAAGATTTTTATAGCTAAGGCTTAAAGATTTTGTTTTTAGTTTATAATAATTTCCTTTAAGATATTATAATTTAAGTATAATTTATATAAGAATTTAGTAAGTGTTTTAGCTATAATATTAAGAATAGCTTTAATAATAAGCTACTTTGTAATATAGTTTACTATTATAATAATATAATAGTTTTTTAACTCTATTTTATTAAGAGTTCCAATTAAGTTTAGACCTTATTAGTTAAAAGTATTATATATTTAGCTTTTTATTTAACAGCTAAAACTTGTAAGGCAATATGCCTTTTCTTGTAGCATTTACTAGCAAGTTAGCATTTTTTATAGCACTTGCAACAAATGCCCTTCTTTATTATAAGCTACTAATAGCAATTTTAGAAGATGTCAAATATTATAAGTTTTTTAGTATAATTATATAATTCATATATTAAGTTCATTGTGTTTTAATAGGCTTAATAAGGGAAGATAGTTATTTATAAAGCAAATTTATTTATAAGATTATAATATTAAAGTTTTATATTATCCTTTATTATAAGTTTTATTTTAAATTTTAATACTTGTAATTTAATATAAGCTATATTAATAGTCATTTTAAGTAGCGTTTTATTTATAAGATATAATTGCATCTATTTTATAAAGTCTATAGTAGTAAGCTTTAAAGATAAGACATTTAAAGCCATTATACTATGGTGGGGTCACGTGGCACTGCACGTGATTTACGCAAAGGAATATAAATATCGTGACTTAGGACACTTGTACACTTAGTTCTTTAGTCAACAAATGCATTATCATTTGTACTCCCTCTATTTATTTGGTTGTACGCCTTGCCAACCCCATTACAATACCCTCTTAAAAATCTGGTCTTTGTGAAAGAGTATTAAAGACAATTATTTAAGGATTTAGCTTATAATAAATGTTTAAGTCGAATAACTTGAATTCTATAATTTAATAAGCTAGTCACTTAAATTAAACTCTTATTATCTTTATATATTAAAGATTAATATAATTTATTTATATAATTATATAATAGCTATTATTAATATAAAAACTCTAAGCTTGCAAGGCATTTTTAATAGCAAGTAACTCCCTCTTATAGGTTAAGTAGTTGCACTTTACACTTATAAACTTCTTGCTTTTAAATGCTATAAAGTATTCTTTGCTGTCCTTTTTAACTTGTAATAGTTATATACTTTATATAAAGTTTAATGCATCTATTTTAATAATAAAAGGAGCATAGACATCTAATTAAGCAAAAACTAGTTTAGAAATAATTATATTCTTAAGTTAAAGGAATAAGGACTTGCATCTAGCATTTTAAATAATCTTGTGATGCTTATATACTCCTTTTATCTTAAAGGCGTTATGCATTAGTGTAGCAATCCGGGCAAAGTCCTTAATAAACTTATAATAATAAGAGCAAAGTCTTAAGAATTGTTAAATATAATATATTATCTTTAGCTTTAGCTAATCTTTAATTACATTTTACTTTATTTTTAGCTATTTGTACTTTGCTTCCTTTAATTATATGTTTATAAAGCTCGATCTTATAAACTTTAAATATATATTCAAAAGGCTTAGCAAAGAAGCTAGCTTCTTATAGCCTTTTTATTACTTAATAAACATGTTATATATATTCTTTTTCCATTTTGCTATAAATTAAGAGATTATTAATATATATTATAACAAATTTGTTAAAGAATAGTGTCGTAGCACCGTCACGTAGTCGTGGAATGCTAATTGCGTAGGTAGGTGGTTGATTAATTGGAAGGTAGGTCGACAGCACCATTGTGGTGTTGTTGACCTTCCTTCGGTTCGCCTAACCTAATTGAGACTAGCTTGGTCACGTGACCTACAAAGCGAACGAAAATGTACCAACAGCTACGTTTCTTTCCCGATTGCCTTATTAAATTTTGCTTTATATCTTATATAGTGTAAAGGTAAAACTAGTATTATAAAACGCAATTAAGTAATATATGCATGCGATTTAAGCTTAATCGCTTATTAAAAATAGCAAAGCACTATAATATCTTCACAAAATAATTAATAGCTAACTTATTGCGTGAAGGTACTAGAAGAGTTGATATATATTATATACCTTTCTAGCAAGGTAAATAATCTTGTAAAAAAGTAATAGCATTATCGCGAATTAAGCAATTGCTTGTTTATATTGCTATTATTACGTTTCTTAAACTTAAAGTTAAGCTAAATATTAATAGCATAATTAGCAAGGTGTAATTATACTTTAAGCAATAGTTTAAAGTTGCTAAGAAACTCTATTATATTATGCCAAGTTGCAATTTTATATTGCCCTTATCTTATGCATAATAAACTAAGACTAGCGTTTATTTAGGGTATTTGTAGTTAAAGCTAAATTATTTTAAAGAAATAAGCTTAAAATAATAAGTGCTTAAGCTTGCTAAGAGGGAATGTGGTTAGTAAACTTTATATTTATTAGCGCGCGACTATATTAAAGAGAGGTTTTAGATCTCGGGGAGGTTTTAGATCTCGTTAAGCATATTAACGTTTAAGAATAAGTTAGCATATAATATAAAATAAGAAAGTAAATTAAGATGTTATGCTACTTATTTTAAAGAGCTTATAAGGTCAGATGTAAGCAAAAAAAGCTTCTTCGTCTCTCTTGCTAAGCTAGGCAAAGATATTATAAAGAATAATGCAAAGTAAAGCAATAAACTATTTACTTAGTTAGCTAACGAAATATAAAGGGATTTTGCTTATTACTTGAGGCTATTTTGCGAGTTTTCGAGCTTTATTATAATTTATAACTGCTAAAAGGTATATATCTTTGAATTTTGAGTTTAAAGAGGGATTAATGTCGAGGCTCGGTTGTCTTAAAGTTAGCTTAAAGAATAAAGCTAACGATGTTTAATCTTTCTAGTCAAGTGACTAATAATAAAAATATCCTTAAAGCTAATAATAATATAACCTTTTTAGTCGGATAATTAATGCTAAAAATATCTTTAATAGAATTGGAGCTAATAATAATATAACCTTTTTAGTCGGATAATTAATACTAAAAATATCTTTAATAAAATTGGAGCTAACAATAATATAACCTTTTTAGTCGGATGATTAATGCTAAAAATATCTTTAATAAAATTAGAGCTAATAATAATATAACCTTTTTAGTCGGATGATTAATGCTAAAAATATCTTTAATAAAATTAAAGCTAACAATAATATGACCTTTTTAGTCGGATAATTAATGCTAAAAATATCTTTAATAAAATTGGAGCTAATAATAATATAACCTTTTTAGTCGGATGACCAATGCTAAAAATGTTAATATAAGTAGGCTTTTTAGTAAAACATTGCTTAGCTATTATGCTTAAATCAAATTTTCTAAGAGAGCAAGCATGCTAAAAGGACGCTTTTACGAGAATATAAGGGCAAGGAAGAATCTTCTAAGATAATAGTCCTAAGAGAACGTTCTTAAGAAAAATCTCCTAGCAAAAAAAAGACTCTTATATTAGTATAGTAATAAGGAGAATGCTTCGGGGAAATTATAACTTTTAAATTAATATTATAACTAGGATATAATTCCTTTAATAGCAAGGCCTTTAAGAAAACGCTCTTATAAGTTTATAGCTCTTGCGAGATAACTCTTAGTTATAATGCCGGCGAGCAAGCTAAAAAGAAAATTGCCTTAAAGCTTTTATAGTCTTAAACTTTAACTTTTAAAGCTTTTATTCTATTTTTGTCTTATTTCTTAGTTTATAACTTGTATTATTTACTTTATATAATCCTTGCAAAATATTCTCTTATTATGCAAGTTTTATTAAAAGTAATTCTTTTAACTTAAACTTGCTCTTAGCCCTCTTTAATCCTTTATAAAAGTGAGTTTTAGCTATTATGTCCAATTTTCGAAGAGCACGAATTTTAAGTTTCGCTTTCCGATCTTCGCTTGCTAAACGAATTCTTTCCTTGTTATGCTTTATTGTAAATAGTTGTCGATAAGATTTAAGACGAGTGATTTTTGACATACTTACTAGGATTTAAATCTTTAGTAGCGTCATGTGACAAGTTTAGACATTAGCTTTATTAGGCAATATTAAGAATTTCGGAAAAGGAGAAATTTTAAAATTTGACTTTTTTTTAATTTATATTAGGGGGATTACTTTTAAAAAGCAAGCAAGGGATAAAATTTAAATCTTTATACTTTATCGGTTATTAAATATAATTTAGTTAAGGAGCTAAGTTTAGACGCTATAATTATTTAAACTAAGGGTTTCAATTCTAATCCTTATTACTAAATAGCTTTATGCATTCTATTAGCCTTACTAAATCGATAGCTATTTTTAAATAATCTTTAGCGTAAATAGTAAAGGGAAGTTTTAAGGTTATTAATGTCAACTCAAGTATTGCAAATTTATAATATCAAATTTACTATTTTGCAAAGCTAATCTAATTGCAAAATGGGCCTCTTATTTAGCGTTTTTAAGCATTTTAGCCTATTTACGTGTGCTATAAAATTTGGGGGTTAAAGGTAATAGTGCTCTAAAAATCGACAAATTATAGTAATTTCTATATCAAAATACCCTAAAAAGGGGTGCTTATATAAGAAACATATATGACGCAATTAAAACTTAAATCCAAATAATATATAATAAATAATCAAATCGCTATTAGTAATCTAATACCCCGCTTAACCTTGCATTTAATACTTGCGCATTTTAAGCACTCTTAGTTATATATTGTTTAATAATAATAGTATTAATTATTTAGCACAAGGATAAAGAATCTTAAGGCCTTATTTTCTTATAAATCTCGACTTTCGAGAGGGAGTCTTTATAAAAGCGGAAGAAATAGAAGAAGAGCACACTTTAGCCGAAGTCTTAGGGCAAAAGTGAAACTGTAATTAAAAACCTCGGTTATAACGCCTCGACTTTGTTTTGCAAATAAAAGTAAGTTAAAGAAGCAATATAAGTAATGCTATTATTTGCTGTCAATTGCAAAAGTATAGCGAAGAATTAAGTCCTTATTAGACTTTAAAGCTTTTAATAATAGTTTTACAAGGTTTAAGAGCTAAAGTTTTAGTCTCTTTAACTTCGCTATTATTGCTTGTAAGATTAGTAATAAAGTATACGCGACAATTGGCTTTAATTTATTTGCAATTAATAAGAGCAATAAAGTAATAAAATTGACGCAAATATTGCTAAACCTTTTAGGGCCCTCGGTAGCCGGCTTAGCGATGTCTTAAAGTATAAATGGCATAAGCATTCGACTTAATAAGTATAGCTTAAGCTCTAAATTCGTTAGTCGCCTTAAAGTAAAGCTACCCCCCTTAAATCTTATTCCTCTTATAAAACTTGTAATAAAGCTAAGTATTATAATCCTTCTTAACTTGGCTAAGTTTGAGCAAAGGGGCTATAAAGTTTATAAGATGTCGTAAAGCATAATCCCGATTAGCTTATATAAAGATCTCCTTTATAGGTTTATTAGCTTGCTACTTAATTTAAGCTCTTTTAGTAGCATTGCTAAATAATATAATATTTTTATAGCGCTCTCTTGCAAGATTAGTAATAAGAGGCTTTGCAAGGATATAAAATCTATTATAAGGGCAATCTATTGCAAGGTTAACAAATCTTATAATAACAACAAAGGAAGAAGGAAGTAAGAAGTATTATAGTTCTTTGCTAGAGACGTGCACTTAATTTTTAAGAGAAGGGGGCAAATTATAAGGGGATTTACGTGTATAAGTTATATAAAGTTTGTGCTATAATAATAATTCGATAATACTCTTGCATTAACCCTTAAGTAACTTTATAATTTATTTAATTTATTTAAATATTAATTATTATAAGGTAAAAAGGTAAAGCAAAAGCTCGCTTAGTTAATAAGTGTTATTAGTAGCTCCTAGTTAAGCTAAGAGATAGGGCTTTTTAACCGAGCTTGCAATGTGCAACAAAGAAGCGTCTTAGAGTGCAAGATAGCTTAAATCTTTATATTAAAATATAAAGCTAAGATGCAAAGCTAGGATTTAAAGCTAGGATTTAGAGCTAGGATTTAAAGCTAGGGTTTAAAGCTAGGGTATAGAAAGTGGGGCCGGGTTTGGGAAAACGTTTAATTGCCATGTCTAAATAAATATAAAGCTATTAATGTTAAAGGCTTGCTTTACTTTGAAATTTTTCGTGCTCCGCGACATTTCCCACCTATTAAAGTAATCCTTATTGCAAAATAGGAGAACGTTAAGCAGCTTATACCTAGCGCTTGCGGAAATCGGTAAGCATTAGCACAAAGCCACATGTTAGTAGCCTTTTTACCCTTAAACCGATGCAGAAAATGCATTATTATGTGAAATTAAGGTTTTTATTAAAATTATATAACTAAATCCTATTACATTAACTATACAATTGAAAATACGTAAGCTAAAGCTTATAAAAACACCTCCCTCCTTTAGTGCTTTATTCTAAACTGCTTTAAACTCTTTTTATTATATAGCTTAACAATTATTTTAAAATAAAAGTAAAGGAGCAATTAATAAAGAGGAATTAAAGGTTTTATAAAACATTTAAGACTTTAGCACTCCTTAATCTAATATATACTATTAATACTACTATTCTCTTAGTAATATTACTAATAAAAGACTACTCGAAAGTTCTTAGTCTTATACTAATTACGCGCTAAGACAATAGCTATAAATTTAAAAGGTATTATTGCTATTTAAGCTTTTTAAGTAAAGACTTCTTTCCTCTTATAAGCCCGAGATAACCTCCTCTTATTAGTATAAGCACTAACAAAGCTATAAATGCTTAATAGTCTTTTAGCCTTTATAAGCATTATTCTCATATATTATCGATCGAAAATCGATCCTTTTAATAGCTTTAATGCTATTTATTATCGGGTCTATTATTGCAAGAGTTGCTAATAAAGTGTCGCTATTACTTGTAAAAAGATGTATATAAAGTATTAGCAGCAAGGGCCTTATTGCCTTTACTTATATTATTATTATTAACTTAGTTATTCTTTAAGAGCAAGGCAAATACATGTTTATAATTTTATTATAATAAGCTATTAGATTTGTTATTAGTTTAGTAATTAGTAGTGCTTTTACAAAGAAAGTAACTTGGCAATAGATATTTTAGCTTAATATTCTATTATATATAACTAGTATTATTAAAATCCTTATTTGTCTTAAATTACATAAAAAGGAAAAGTTAATTTAAACGAAACTACGCTCCTTTAATTAGTTTAAATCGTTTCTCTTTATAGCTGCGATAACTAGTTATCTTATTCTAATAATATAAGTTAGTATATTATTTACATTTTAAAGAATTATTTTAATATTTATAAAGTAGTGTAATATACAACTAGTCTTTATAGCAAACTCTTGTCTTACTTATCTTTAATATTTGTAGCCTTATTAGCTTTATTATATATTCCGTTTATATATTAGCTAAACCGCTTATAAGGGGGACCCTCTTTAACACCTTTACTATAATTGTCGCTTATATTAGTACCCTAGTATAAGGCTTAATTGTCTAGTTGCTCTTATATTACATGCCTCTTTACTTCGAGGTTATAAAAAATTACTTGCTTATAACTTCCGGCATTGCTATCTTCCCTTTTACCTTTACTATTGCTCTTGCTACTATTATCGTTAATCTTATAGTTACTAAGACTAGCTACTATAAGCCCTCTTTTTAAATCGGATAGTTTTATATAACCCTTAATATTAGCTTCCTTATTTACTTTAACTAAGCTACTAATATACTATCTTAAATCTTCTTTTCTCTCGTTTCTAGTACTAGTCTTAGTATACTTTATAATACGCAAGGTTTCGCTATGTAAGCCTCCGCCTTAGCTGCTAACTTGCCCTTTACCGGCGTTATATATAGTTTCTTTTAAGCACTTGAGCAAACGCTTAATATGGCTATCTTTAAAGCTATCTTCTAAAATGTATTTAAAAAGAAAATCCTTATTACTAAATATTCGACGTTTGCAAATAAGTGGTCGCAAAATGCTAGTTTATTCGTGCAAGTTATAAAAGTGTAAAGTAATATTAAAGAGGAAAGTATAATAAAGGAGGTAATAATTAAGGCTTATATTAAAAGTTTAAGGGTAATATAATGCGTTATATGTATATTAGCCGGGGTAGCGTTTATTGCAAGCTTAGTATAAACAAGGGAAATTAGTTTAAAGAGTAAGCTAAAGACAAAATAAGGCTTTATTTATAATAATAAGAGGAAAGGGATAACTAATAAGGCTAGTTTAGCGTCCTTAATAGTATAATAAGCGTTTAGCAATGCAAAGAAATTATTAAAGATCCTTTTAATTATACTAGCATATTATATATAAGCGCTATTATGCTAAAGGTACTTAATTATATATTAAAAAAAGAAATCGGGGTAAGCGTAAACGACATCTTATAAACATCGTTTTAAGTAAGCTTTACTAAATTAAGGTGCAAAAATTGCAAGTTAATAGTAAAGAGAGTTTTTATAAAGCAATATTAATAATTAAACTTTAAAACTATAAGAAGGATTAAATAAAAGACGATTAAATTCAAAATTTACTTCTTTATCTCCCTTATAAACCCTAGCATAGTCTAGAAAATTTAATTATTTTATAGTATTTATACTAGGCTACTATTTAATAATATAAGACAGCTTAATATGTACCTTTAAGCCTCTATTAAAGCTTAGCGCCGCTACTTTAATACCGAAAGTCTTTGCAACTCCTTTAGCTAATTATCTAATTTCTTATCTTTATATATGCAATCGAATTCCCCCTTTACTTCCTCAATTTCTTCTTTAATCTCACAAATCCGCCGATTAATAGCTAATAAAGGAGTATTATAAAGGCCGCTTATTATAAGGTCTTTCTTAAGCTTTAAAATATATTACTAAACGTTTATTAAGCTAAAAAGACGTCGTTTAAGCCGATTTAAGGCCGAGAACGCTTTAAAGGCTCTCTTTTTAGCTTTATATTCCTTATTTACCTTTTTCAATTTTAATTTAGTTTTCTCGATAAGGCTATTAATGTGCAAAATTGTTCCACTATTATGCTTAAGCGGAGGTTAATTGTTGTTATTTGTTACTAAATTTGCTAATCGTTAGCGGAATTAGCGCAAAATAGAGAGAAAAGTCTTATTACTATCGTTATTTTAAGTAATAAGCTTATTTATTTCTTTATACGTCCGCTTAAATCTTAGATATCGAGCCTTATCTTCCGATAATTAGCTTAAGATATCTTAAAGAGGCTCCTTATACTTATAAGGTAAGCAATAGCTAGCATAGCAAATAAATTCACAAGGGCTATTACAACACAACTTCCTTAAAGGGGCTAATATTAGCGAAACCCGATTACAAGTTTAATTGCAAGAATAAGGGGGAAGACTAAGTAATAAAAGTAGCTTTACTTGCTTGCTATATTAACAAGTATATTATAGCTTTTTAATTTAAGTATTATAACATATAAAGTAATATTAGCCTAATAGCAAACGCTTAGCTTGCATATGTTGCTTAACGCAAGAGAAATATAGCATAAAGCTACAATTTTAGCAAGATTATATAAATAAAGCTAGCTTAACAAACTTCTTATAAAGGAGGCATTTGTAGCGTTTGCTACTAATATCTTTATATATGCGTTTATTAAGATATAGCGCTTTAGATCCCTCCTTAGATAAGGCCGAAGGGGTAAGGTATAAAGAGAGGGGAGAAGAGGGGTTAAGACGATAAAATGTCAAGATTACTAAGTTATCTTCTAAACTTAGAAAGCTTTAAAGCTAACTTTGTAAAGTTATAATAACTATATCTTGTCTAATAAGGTTTATAAGGTCGATATAAATAATTAGCAAAACTAGTAATAAATTAGCTTAACTTAAAAAGAACTAGCTACTATCTTTCAATTATAGCCTAAAATTGCAAATTTAGTTGCAAAAGCCGAAATCCTTAACTACATTCTCTAATAATATTATAAGAATTATAACCTTAATTAGCTCGAATGTTAATAAACCCACTATTCTCTAAAATTCTAAAGCTTTTAGCTTAAGTAAGTTAATAAGCTTAATTTAATTATTGCTATATAAGGGATTAAAATAAACATTTTTTGTAAGTTATACTCTTTTTTAGCAAACTTCCGTTTTATACCTCTTTTTATAAAATAAAGTCGAAAATTTAAGTCTTTCTTACCCGGGCCTAGTAATACAAGTATTACAATATCTTAACAAGAATTATTAGTTTAACTAATAGCTTTAAATGCTAAATTAATTAAAGAGTATACTTATACTATAATATAATTCTCGTTTAATTCTTAGCCGAGCTAATAATATTGCCTTTTCGCTTAATGTAATTAGTATAAAGGTAAAGCATAATTCTTTTTCGTATTTGCATACACATTTAAGCTTAAGCTACTTATCCGGACGCCGGTTATACTTAAGGCAATTTTAACTATTATTACAAATATATAACCACTTTGCACAAAAAAAATAAAGTATAAAGCAGCAAGCCTTACATCTTTATAGCTTAGCCTCTTGCCTTATTAATTTTTTGCACTTGATATATTTATAGCAATTATTTCTAATATCTTCGTATACTTTTTTGTTAGTTGCTAAAGTAAATGCTTTAAATATATTAATAAGGGATCTAAGAGCTATAAGACTCGGAGTTGCAAGCAAAGGTTTAAGAATTATCTTTGTTAAAGATGCTAATGCTAATATTAAATCTTGTTAAAAGTTAAAGCAAGTACTTTTATATAAGATGCTTTTAGCTACTTATAAATGCATAAAGATTTTGTCTTTTAAGCTCCCGATAACCGCTTTAAAAGGTAAAAAGGCTACACTAGCCAAATCGAGTTAATTATTATTTGTTAAAGATATTAACTAGTTAATAATGTTTTTATCCAAGTAATAAGACGCATACCTTAAGTGCTAGTCTTATGCTCTTTTTATTATAAGGTATCCGCTATAGCATATAATCTCTTTAAGCTATACTAATGCTTTTAGTATTATATAACTCTAGTCGTTATATTACTAACTAGATATCGAAGACGAGATAAATAATAGTAACTGCTATTTAAGGACGTTAAGGACGTCGATAAAAACACTTGATATAGCCCCCTTAAGATTAGCTTATCTTAACATCCGGGGATTATAGTTTAATAGTAACACTAAATTGAAAATCTTGTCGAAGGTGTTAAAGTCCTTAAATGCTCTCTCTTTAAAAGCTATAGCGAGCATTAACTAAATTAGGTTAACGCTTTACAAAACTACTAGATTTTATAATATTGCTTTAATTGCCTTATATAATAAGACTATTAGCTTAATTGCACTATTATATATAAAGTTAAATTTAACCTATTTTGTAAGTTGTGCTTTGCCTTAGTAAACTCCTTTTTTAAAGTAAGTCGAATCTTTAGCTACCCGTTTAAACCTTATACGATTTAAATTTTAATATTTTACTAAGAATTATTAGTTTAACCGAGACCTTTTAAATGTCGAATTAATCTAAGAGTATACTTATACTATAATATAATTGTTATTTATGTCTTAGTTAATCGGATAAGGCTACTATTTTATTTAACGTAATAAAGCAAAGTTGCTATTCTTTGTTTATAGTAAATAATTAGTATATTATTAATAAATAATAAGCAATAAGCTTTTTAAATAAAAGGTTAAAGATATTTAAGAAATCTTAGAGGTATATTCCTTTATATATACTTCTTTATAGTACATCCTTGCTTAGTTTAGCCTTATTGCCGAATTTGCCTTACTCTTGCTTAATATATCCCTAATTACGATAATAACTTATATTATATATAATAGTATTAATGCATAAATTAAGGCAGCTCGAGGAGCAAATTATCTCTATATTTAAGTGCAAGCCCTTTAATATTATGCCTTTATATAAGCTAATACTTACTACTATTCCTTAACCCCGAAAAAAATGCTACAAGATTGCATTTTTATATAATAGCTTAGTAATATATAAGTATAAGTAATTAAAGGGCAAATAAGCTATATAAGGCTTACTTTCTTTATATGCATTTTAACTCCGACATAGCTAAACTTTCTACTAATATGCTATGTCGAATTGCATAATCTTCTTAACCTTTTTAAGGAATAATAAATATTAATATAGCACTTTCCGATAGCACAACTTTGCCTTATAATATAAATTTTAAACTCCTTTTATTAGTATAATTTCTATTAACGTCGGTATACCTTGCCTTTATACATTCGAAATTTACTATAATCTAGGTTCTAAGCAAGCTTTAGCTATAATTTAGACTTTATATTGCTTAGCTAAATACTTTATCCAAGTCAAATATCCTTATATAAGGGGATCCGCTATATCGTCCTTAGTTCTACTCTTTTCCTTATTGCGGGATTTGCAATTAATAAGCCTCTAAATAGCTATAAGTAAGAGTTTAGCATAAGAGTATTAAACTTTAATTACTATTAAATTATGCAAATTTCTAATAAATTTATTATAAACGTTTTTATACTTTAAATACTTTGTTAAATAACGCCGAGAAATAATCTTATTTTTCTTAAAATTCAAAAAGCTTAATATTTAAAGCGATTAGTATACAAGTTTATATCGGAATTATTATTATCCTTTTAAGTATATTAAATTATTACACAAAAGCTTTATATTTTATTTTTAAATTACTTGTTAAAAGGTTAGATGTTTTGCATATAATGCTAAGCTAAGATAGATTAACGCAAACTCTAATAATGCAGCTCTTATTCGGAGCTCGGACTAATAGCTTAATTAAACTTAAATTTGTCTTCTTATCTTAAAGGCTAAGGGTGAAATAAGTCTTAATTAAGCAAATTTTTCATTATTTACACCTTTAGACTTTTTTAAAATATATATTAATTTCGCAAGAATAATTATTTAATTAAATATAATACTTACTTTATTATTATATTTTTAAATTTTTACATACTTGCGTTTCGACTTTAGTGCTTCTTCCTCGATTTCCTTAATACCTTTTATAATATATGTCCTTCTTTTATAAGAAATTTCGTTGCGTAGCTCCTTTAACTCTTTATATAACGTCTTTACCTTATCATATAATTGCTTAACTTCCTTTTACAAATTTACTTCAAGTGCGGAAATCCTCTCTTCGAAAACCTTATACTTTATTTCGAAACTATTAAAGCGCAAAGAATAGCATTAAAAGTCTCCTTTAAAAAAATTGGCACAACTCTTAAGTTTACTTATATATCTCTTAATAATAGCTATAATAGTAAGTTTGCTGCTATTAGTAGTAAGTACTATTATTTACTATTCTTAATAGCCGACGCCTTAGCGGCAATCTCTATACTTTAAGTAAAAATCCCGCTTTAATTAAATCTTTTATACGTCTTAAGTTTTTGCAAATAATTATTTATTATTAAGAGGCTTCTCGAATTTCGAATCACTTATAAACAAAGGAAACTTACAAGTAATATTTGCTTGCTTAAAGGACGTTTATTATCGGTATCACTTAAGGTTTTTAAGCTACTTGTAATCTTTAAATTACTAAATATGTTAATAATTGTCTCTTTGTTGCTTATTATCGTTGCTTTAAATTAAGGGACAAAATGCTTAAAGCCGAAGTATTTAGGATTTAAGGGTATAAATTGTGTGCTTTCTCCTTAAGACACTAAAATACTTTTATTATCCTTTATAGCTCTCGATTTAATAATTTAA
>Ga0302221_10001010_pt1 | contig 18581 bp, 3 predicted proteins | sample II_Palsa_E2_1_FD_193517 | JGI IMG/M metagenome (GOLD analysis project Ga0302221, IMG submission 193517) | Peat permafrost microbial communities from Stordalen Mire near Abisko, Sweden - II_Palsa_E2_1 | ecosystem: Environmental > Terrestrial > Soil > Palsa > Peat permafrost | place: Sweden... | reverse complement strand
AGCATTAGAGGTATATAAAATAGTAAAAGATGTTAATATAGCTATTACTATTAATATTACTATTAAAATGATTACTAACTAATTAGGACTACTTTTAACCCCAATTATCGTTTATATTAATTCCTATTTATTATATAAATGCGTTGTCAAACTTAAAATTACTAAAGAGAAGAGGTTAATAATCGATATTATAATTATCTAATAATTATATAAATAAAAGGAACTTATAAAAATATAATAGATTAATCGATAAGATAACCTAGTAAATACTATAATTAAAGTGACTTCGAATAAGGCTTTAAAGAGGTTTATTAATACAAATTAGTTAGATATACGGGTTAAAGGATAGGTAAAAAGAGCAAATAGTGCAATTAGAGGTTTTTAGCTAAGGCATATGACGGGGTTAATGCCTTAAGTTTAAAGCTACTCGGAGAGAGGTAAAATTAGCGAGTTGCCCCTTTAAGGGCGGCTTAAGGATTAAGGCTACTCTAGGAGGGGGAATTCCCCCTTTGAAGGCGGCCTGAAAAAATAAGGCAGCAATAGCATATGACAAAGGAATTTAGGTTCCCCGGTTATATAAGGACTAAAGCATATTATAATTCTTTTGAGTTTACTTGTTTTTGATTTATTTGATTTACTTGCTTGTTTTATACCTTAGTTTACTTGCTTTACCCTACTTGTTTTTTAGTTATTTAAGCATAGGTTACTTTTAATTCGAGTGCGTTTTATATAAAAATAAAAGGTTACTAGTATTAAAATATATATTGAATTTGCCCCTAATATTGCATTTACTTCTACCCTTATATAGCTTAACTGCTAGCCCTATTCTTAATCCTACTTTCGGGTTTTGGCGGGCTTGCTTTTCGGGCCCTAGTTTAAATCCTTTGTACGCGCGGGCCTAATATATTTAATATATCCTACTTATATCTATAAGTGGGTTATTCACAACTTATACAATTATATTTAGCTTATTTGGGCTATGTATAACTTGTACAAATCGGCACTTGCTTTGCGTGTACTATTTTACTTCTTATGCTCCTTATATATATATAGCAGTCCCTATTCAATAAGGGACACATATTATTGAATATATTACTTTTGGGGTACTATTATATATCATATATTCGGATCACCTAGCTGTACTAACAGTTTTATTTACTATGGAAAATGTCTTATACTTATACAAATGAAAACCCCTATTGTAAAGCTTGTAAGGCTGATTTCGGGGTTGCTGAAGTGAAGCTTATAGTTTTAAAATAGTAGGATTTCGGGGTTGCTAAAGTGATGCTTGTATAGCTAAAGCTTATACTAACTAATATACCCCCCTAGAAACGGACGAATGGAATGAGCCAGTCTTGCCAATTAATTGTTTTGTACTAGGAAATTATAAAGCTATTAATGTACCCCCTTTAATTATACCCCCTTTAAGCATATACTTAACGTTTACTATATTTAATTGCTTAAGGAATTCGGAGCGTTTTATAGGGGTTAGCTCCTTTGTAAACCCATTTCCTAGTATTTTATTAGTCGGAGATTATTTAATCGCAATTTGTTTTGCTTAAACTTCTTGATAGAGCTAATATTAGTATATATCTACACGCTTAAGTCGGGTAACTAATATAGGGGCTTCTTTAGTTAATAGTCGAATAGTTTAGAGGTTGTTGCAAATAATAGTTGTTTTTGCATTAAGTTCGAACCTTAATGCCTTAAAAAATTGTATCTACTACATATACTCTTTTGCTATAAAGATAAGGGTTAAAAGCTCGGCTTTAGTGCTTATAGTTGTTATTATCTTTTGCTTTGTAGCTTTGAAGTATAGCATTTTGCCGAATAGCTTAATAGCATAATTATTAGAGCCATATTTAGTATTTTTGTTATCTATAAAAGCTATATTGCTATATGTTAAAAAGATTTAGTTATTTAATATTATATTATCGAATTTTAATGCTAAATACTTAGTGCTTCCCAATTAATGCAAAGCTTACTTTGCTGCTTAGATATGTTAATCGGATGGGTTTAATTAGAATTTGCATAGCTTTAATATTGCTCGAGCAATATCCGGTCGATAGTAAATCGCGGCGAATTAATCGATCTTGCCATTTGCTAATATATATATATACTTGTTTAAGTGTAGTAGTTAGTCTTAAATTTAGTATAAGATTTGCAGGAATTAGTGTCCTTAGTGCTTTAGTTATATTAATATTAAACTTGTTTTCAAGTTTATTAATATATAAATCTTATAGTAGCTATAGTTTCTAGTTTAGTTGGTCCCGAATTACTTGTATTTTAAGGAAGTGTTCTAATTTTCCTTGTTTATAGATGTTATATTTCGCTATTAGTTTTTTCTTGAATTAATTTATATAATTCTCATATTTCTTTAGATGTATTAAAACAAAATTATTTATATAAAATATGATTGTAAGGTGTTTATTGCTATAAACACAGTTTACTCTAAGTATAGGATTTAATCTTAAATTGATCAGGGTAGCCTTGATTTTGTTGTTTTAGAGAAGTGGTAAAAATGTAAATCTATATAAGGCCTATAAAGCTAATAAGTAAAAACCTGGTTTAGTAAATGTAGATTTTGGTTTTGGTGGCAAAACGGGTCACGTGTTTTGCCTCCTTATTTGTAATCCAAGCTTTGTAATTCTAAGCTTATAAAAGATTTTAGGGAACCTAAATCATGTATATAAGCAACCTCTCAACCTGCCTTTAAAAGGTTGAGGCATTGAATCTATCAAAATTCGACAGTGAAGCTTGCTAAGCATTGAACTAAGATCGGTTTCTGGAATTTTGCATTAATAAATGCTATAACTGTGTTATATTAGGGGGCTTTTGAGTCGAATGGTGCAATTAGAGCTATAATTGCTTTAAATGTTTGGGTTGCAAGTGTTACTATATATGTTTCTTCTTTTCAATAATATAATCCTTTTTAGTTAAAAGGTTAGCTTTAAAGTTAATAAGGAATTTGTCTTTGTCAAATTTATTAGTATAAACCCATATAAGTAATACTAATTTCTCATTTATTTATTCCTTGTATTCGAATATTCCTTGGTCTATTAATCTTGTAAATTTTTTAAGTATAGCCTATTTATATTCTATAGCATATAAATGTTTAAATATAGTATTATACCCTTTTAAAGGCTCGAGCACTTTATCTCTATGCAATTGCTTTTTCGGTAGGGTAAGGTATGCTAAACTTAAAGCTATATAATACTTTAATAATTGCTGCACTTCTTGCAATGTAATTGCATAAGCATTTCGCTTAAACCTTAGTAAAATGTTGTTTTTATCTAAGAAACTACTAATTTTATTGTTCCTCTATCTAAGAGGTTGAGTATCTTTATTAATTAGGCTATTGCTATTAGTAAAGGTAGTTTTTAATAGTGTTGTTAGGCCTAAAGTTAATAGTTGCATATATTCTTTATTTGATTTAGTATTTAGTGTTCGCGTTTCCTCGTCACGTGATCCCTGGGCCTCTTAATTAGCTGAATCTTCGTTTTGCATGTCTTGATTAGCTTAGTTAATTGGAACAAATAGAATATTTACGATAATAGTATTTAAAATAAAATTATCTAAATTACCTTCTTGTATATCAATTGCTTAAAGCGTTTTTACAAGTATTTCGGCCCTCTCTTGTAAGGCATAGCTTATATCAATGTCGTACGGGTTATAAAAGGAGTATTAGTCGAATTTTATATCTTTAGTTCGAATAACCTTAATATAGCTAAGAATTTAAATTTTAAACATGTTAATAGAATTATAGCTTATAAAGTAGTTAATTAGGGCTCTTGGTTAAAGCTTTTTCCTTTTAGGAATGTCGTGGTTTAAAGCATACAATTTATATCTAAACAGGTAAAGGTGAGCTAGTAAAGGTTTCTTGCTAGTTATTACTTTATATAATATCTTTTAGCTAAGGCTCTTTTTAAGGGTGATATTACTTAAGTAAATCGCAGTTTTATATGCTTTTAGCTATAAATCGAGTGGTAAATTAGTATCGATTGCTATTAATCGGGCTTATATTATAATATAATGCCTTGAATTTTTGCTTTTATTATTTTAGGTTAGGGTATTAGGTGCTATAGCCTCTACTATTATACCCTTGTAGAGCATATGCTAGTAGAAGGATTTATCGAGTGTTATTTTGCTATTTACTTGTAAAAACTACACTTTAGTCTTATATTAAGCCTTAATAAAGTCGATTGTTGCATTTAGAATTGCAAGTGCTTCCGATTTTGTATAGTAAATTATGCTTAGCTAAAAGCCCAATTTTGAGCATCTTATATAACTTACTTAATTGTCTTTGTTATATGCACTTCTATTATATAAATTGATCAAATTGTAAGTTATACAATTAAAAGGATTATCGTTTATAGGTTTTTAGCCCTCGGTTTAACAAGATACTATTTTGTAAGCTTTAGCTAATATATAGGGTTTGTAGTCGGTTTTGTAAACATAAAGTTTATTGCTATCGATTATAATATCGACTGCTAAGTTTTTAAGATGCTAAATAGCTTTAAAACTTGGGTGTGCAAATATATAATAAAGTTTTAGGTTAATGAAGTATATGTAAACTAGATTAGATGATTTTGCTGTTGTATATACACTATAGCTATTCGATTTAAGTGTAGTTTCCTCGAATATTAGGTGCCGGTTATTCCTTTTAAGGATGTAAAAATTGTTGTTATCCTTTTGTTTTAAAACAAGTGGTTTTTTTTAAAAAACTAATAGATTTGTTGCTTTGTTAATATATCTATAAATACTAAGTTACTTATAAATCTTGGAGCTAGGGCGACATTGCATAGTTGAAAATATGCAAGTTTAGTGATAGTATTAATATTTATAGTAACTATTTTAAAGGATTTAATAGGGTAGGTTTATTTACTAAAATCAATTACATTTAAAGCAAATGCTAAATGAGTAATTATATAATTGGAATAGTTCTAATTGTTGTATATATAAATGTTAATTTTAGAATTAAAGGCCTAGGGATTGTATAAACTGCCTAGCCTATAGTTTATTGTATTATTAATAGCCCTTAATAAGGTAATATATATAGTAAAGTGTGAGGATATAATATATACACCTAAGTTTTAGCGAAAGGTGGTATTTATATCCTTCCCTTTTAAATTAATTGGCTGCTCCTTTTTATCCTCCTTTGCCTTTTTTATATTATTGTATTTCTAAGATTTTAGGACTAATTGCTTAAATCTTTATTTTTCGTTTTCTTTAGTGCTTAGTTGATTTTATCAAAAATTTCAAGTTTTCCATTTTATCTTTCTAATTAAGTAAAAGGGTTCTAATAATAGCATTTTCTAGCATTATACTATATTCCGCATTTGTATAAAGGTTTTTCTCTAATAAGGCGACTATCTCCTTTAAATTGTATTGCCTTAATAGTGGAATTATTAAGTATAGTCTAGTTCTTATACTAGTAATTGTAGAAGTCTTTTACTAAATTGGTAAGTTGTTAAATGCATTAGGAAAAAAAAACTTGCTAACAATTTTTTGCTTAAGCGCACGTGCCATTGGCACTTGCTTGGTGCTATTAGTAGCCGCTTAGCAGTCAATTGGCAAGTGGGGCAATTAATTAGCAGGTAAAGCAATTAATTAGCAAGTAAGGCAATTAATTAGCAAGTAAGGCAATTAATTAGCAATTGTACTTATTAAAAAAATAGAAAATTTTAAAGGCTAGTGTAAGGGGGTTGGCAAGGCGTACAACCAAATAAATGGAGGGAGTGCAAATGGTGATGCATTTGTTGACTGAAGAACTAAGTGTACAAGTGTCCTAAATCACTACATTTATGTTCCTTCGCTTAGGGCACGTGCATGCGCACGTGACCCCACCACACTAGTTTTAGAGGATAGTTTAAAGGACAGTTTAAAAGGATAGTTTAAGAGGATAGTTTAAGAGGATAGTTTAAGAGGACAATTTAGAAGGATAGTTTAAGAGGATAGTTTAAAAGGATAGTGTTAGTAGAATAATCACATGTAAGGCATTAGGCCTAATGAAGTTAGCGCATTCTGCACTTTTGTAGAGTATATCCTTTGTATATACACATGCACTTAATAGGATAACTTTCACCTACTACACAACTAGTATACTATATTTAATTATATGTTGTGCTATGTGTCCCGGGTAAACTAATAGATAATTTAAGAGGACAGTTTAAAACAAGCCCGAGAATTGGGTTATATAGCATATAATACAAAAATGGGCCGACAATTGTGCTATAAGTGGTACAAGTAAAAGGTAGCGCTTTTATTTATATTATAATAGCTGCTTACCCTTCTTTACTAGCAAAATTAAAGTTTGGCCGCTTATATGCACTTTTAAGGGGCCTTAAAAGTGCGCACAAGCAGCCTTATAATAGCTACTTACCCTTCTTTATTAGCAAAATTAAAGTTTTTTTTATATTTTCCTCCTTTCCTCCTTTCCTCCTTTCCTCTTTTCCTTCTCTTTATCCAAAATCTCTTTATCTAATATCTCTTTGTCTAACTTCTCTTTGTCTAACTTCTCTTTGTCTAACTTCTCTCTATCTAACATCTCTTTATTTAACATCTCAAAGAGTTTTAGTAGGGCATTTTAGAGAGTAGCTTGAGTTTCGGGGCCACTTTCTATAAAGAACACTTTTGTAAGGCGTTTTAGCAAGGAGTTTTAAAGGGTAGCTTAGGTTTCGGGGCCACTTTTGGTAAAGGACACTTTTGTAAAGCGTTTTGGCAAGGCAGCTTAGGTTTCGGGGCTACTTTTTATAGAGGACACTTTTGTAAAGCGTTTTGGTAAGGCGTTTTAAAAGGCAGCTTGGGTTTCGGGGCCACTTTTTGTAAAGGACACTTTTGTAAAGCATTTTAGCAAGGCGTTTTAGTAAAGCAGCTTATATAGAGTTATATTTTTATAATATCAAGATAGTTTTCTAAATTATTTCTATATAAGCTTTTATAAAGGATATAACTAAATTAGAACTCCTAATATTAAATATCTTAATTGAGGGGCTAATTAGCATTAGCAAGATAGTTACTATTTGTGCGTATAGCTCAATTAGCAGACAATTGACACTTTATATCAAAATATTAGTGCCAAATTTTTGGATATGCAAAAATGGTGTAGATAGCATGTCCTTAGCACTATTAGCACATTGTTAGCACATTTTTATTTTTCCTAATATAGCTATTATAATATAAATAATATAAAGTAATAAAAAAGCGCTACCTTTTACTTGTGTTTCTTATAGTATAATTATTAGCTTGTTTTATATTATATGCTATATAGCTTAATTCTCGGGCTTATTTTATATCTTGTTTCTTAGGCCTCTTAAACTAGCCTCTTAAATTATCCTCTTAAATTATCCTCTTAAATTGTCCTCTTAAATTGTCCTTTAAACTAGCCTCTTAAACTATCCTCTTAAATTATCCTCTTAAATTATCCTCTTAAACTATTCTCTTAAACTATCCTCTTAAATTATCCTCTAAAACTAGCCTCTTAACTTGTCCTTTTAAACTGTCCTTTTAAACTATCCTCTAAAATTAACCTTTTAAACTATTCTCTTAAATTATCTTTTAAAACTAGCCTTTTAAACTATCCCCTTAAACTATTCTCTAAACTAGCCTCTTAAACTATCTTCTTAAACCAGCCTCTTAAACTAGCCTCTAAAACTAGCATCTAAAATTTTCTATTTTTTTAATAAGTATAATTGCTAATTAATTGCCTTACTTGCTAATTGACTGCTAAGTAGCTGCTAATAGCACTATATAAGTGTGGTTAGACTATATAACTAAGCAAAAAATCCTTTATAAGTTTTTTTTCTTGATAATATAAGCTATTCAAAAGTATATTTTAGCTTTTAATTTTAATAGTTTTAAAGTTAAATTAGTTGAACTTAAATAAATATATTAAAAAAGTAATAAAATAATTTTTTTTAAAAATAGCCTTTTAATAATTATTAAGAATTTGAGTTTTTAAACCTTATTATTTAAATATTTTAAACTATAAATTATAATATATATAATCTTTAATCACGTGATTTTTTTATTAATATTTATATTTTTTAATATATAATAAAGAAAATTGTGAATCTAAAAATAACTTTTTAACCTTAATTTATATAATAAAATTTTATTTTTAGGGCTAATTTTTATATAAAAGATATATTAAACCTCAAATTTTTTATTAACTTATTAAAGAAATATTCTCTAACTCTAATAAATTAATATTCTTTAACTTTAATAGAATTTTTTTGTTGCAAATGCAGTGGTTGTGGTGAAGGATAATTTATTTAGTATTGCTATAAAGTGCTTTATGTTCTAGCTAAGCGAGGTCACATGATGTGACCACGTAACATATCCCCCTTATGTGCTATTTGTTACGCCCTTATAACATCAAGCGCTATATGAGCAGGTTTCTCTTTCCTTGTTCCTTTATAGCCTTTGGGTAAAAACAATGCTTGGCCCTTTTAAAAGAGAGAAAAGAAATAAAACCATTTTGCTAACACATATAAAAGAAGCAATGCAATATAAAAAGAAGCAAATTCATTAACTTGTTTGCCTATTTCTTACTATTTATAATTAAACCTTTGTTTTCTTTGCTACTTGTTAAAGGCTAATTAATTATTTTAACTAACTTGGTATTAGATTTGCAAGATTTGCGGAAAGTAGTAATATAGCTAACTAAAATGCTACTATTATAGTGCCTATTATAAAAAAGCGATATTTGGGAATAAGTTTTATATATGTCCGAATTGTAGCTATTGTCTTAGCTAGTGCATTACTTAAAAATATCCCGAGCTTATTATAGTAAAGTCTAGTCTAAATAATAAAAGGAATAAACTATAGTAATTTATATGTAAGTTTATAGTATTTTAAAGCATTTGCTATTTACTATTTTTGGGACAAGTTGCAATTTAGTCTAATATAATAACAAATCAAGTATTTAGGTCTTAGTTTTGCTAATTTATGCTAAGGTGCAATGTTTAAAATAAATCAAAGGATTAAGATCCTTAGTAAGAGGGCGCCTTTATTGCTACGCGCTCAATTTAGATTAATACTTTATTAAGTGTCTTATTACCGGTTAAGTCGATTGTCTTAATTCTTGCCTTTTATTTATTAAGAGCTAGTGCTTATCTTTTAAAGATTAAATTGTAAATAGATTTGTTTAGGTTAAGCTTAATCAAGCTTAAAGCAAGCCTCTTTTTTACTATATCTATATTTATTTGTACTTCCTTCTAATAAGCTAGTTTAAGCTTAGAAATGTTCTCGATTGTAGCTTAAAAGCTTGTGTAAAGATATAATATGATTTTTGGTCTCTTTAGCTTGCCCTTGCTATCTTGTCCAAGTTTGTATTTACTAATTGTAAAGCACAAATTCTTTCTCTTTAAATAAGTAATAATCTAGTTAATATTAATGTCCTTATTTGCATTTTCTTCTATTATGCCTCTAATAGTCTCCTATTCTTAGGAGTCGATTACTATAAGGTCCTTAGCTCTTATAGTAAGATTCTTTATATATAAATTACCCCCTTAAACTTGTCTTAGTGCAGTGATTTCCTTGTTAATAAAAGCGCAAATATTTAAGCGTAATTTCCATCTTCCTAACTACTTAAGCGCAGCTAAACCTAATATCTAATTTGCGGCAATATAAATTAATAAAGCTTAAAAGTTGTCGATAAAACCTTAAATCTGTTTTAAGTTAGCTTTAAAAGTTAATATTATAAAATGTAAACAAGTGTCGAATTTGTATCTTAAAAACATCTTCCGAAAGTTTGCTATTTCTTTATTATAGTCCTTGCTAACTATTGCTAACAAGTATTTATATATAGATCTAGTAAGCTACTTTGCGTTTGCAAGCAACTTAATATTATACTTTAGTTAAAATAGCATATTATTAGATATAAAGAGAAGTCTTTATGCAATTGCAAAGAGCTTTGCATCTATTATAGTAAGCTATAGCATTATTGCTATCCTTAAAGGCGAATTTGTAAATAGGGTTTTAAATACTTTTAATAAAGATATAGCAAATGCTAATAATTTAATTATCTTCTTAAAAGTTGTGTTTTTCCTTATAAGGTTAAGCTAAATCTTGCCTTTCTTCTTCGACCTATTTACTTGAGCTAAGAGGGTAGTAATATAGTTTTGCAGCTAAACAAGGATCTTGCTAAGGTAATTAATAGCTTTGTTAATTAAGTCTTAGCTAAGTAGCTTTCCTTTTTAAACCTTGCAATTAATCCTCTTATAAATTGCTTATCTTAAAACACTTTTAAATTGTTTCTCTCGCTTTCTCTTAGCTATAATGCTAGTAGTAGTTTTTACGTTTAAGTCTTACTCGAATTCTTTAAAGGCAGTTTTAAAAGTTTTAGCAAAGCTTGTGTTTACTATTTATAGTGCTTATTATTAGTAAATATAAGGAATGTCCATCTAAGAATAGTAAACAATTTAGTGCTATTAGTAAATTTAGGACTATTTACTAGTCAAGGAATAAGGAACTAGTTTAGTGGGCTAAGGAACTTGAAGGTGCTTATTTAAAAAGACTTGCATGCTTATAAGACTTGGTTTAGTTTACATGCTATCTATAGTGTTAATAGTGTTTATATTATACAAGTTATTGTCTTTTAAATTGTAGTAATTAGTGTTTAAGTCCTTAAAAGCAAACTCCCCTTTACTTTATTCTTTTTTCACATTATAAATATATTTTTAAGTGTTTATTAGAAACTCTATTAATGTTGCATTCGGCAAGATTGTAATATTGTTATTGTTAAAGTCTTCGAAGAATGGTAATAATGTTTTAAGAGCTATATTTTATTATTAGTATAAAGTTATAAATAAAGTAGTTAAAAGAATAGCGCAATAGTTTTGCGCAAGTGAATATTAAAGCGCAAAAAGCAATGCTATAATAAAGGGCAAGAAAATTATACATTATAAAAATAGTGCTAAAACTTTTAATAATTGCTATAATTAAAGGTTTTTAGATAAATGTCCTTAATAGTAAAGTAATATACATTTGTCCTTTGCAAGATAGCATTGTTGTAATAAGCCCGATGCTAACTTTTGCTTATACTCCTTTATAAGCTCCTTAGCATTCCCGAGCAGTTTAACTAGAAACTACTTGTTAAATGCTAAAGAGTAGCTTTTATATTTGGCTAAGTACTTAATATTAAGCTTTTTGTTATATTTAATAGTGCATTTGTTTATTAATTGCTTAATCTTATATAATTGCTACTTGTTTATATTACCTTTAATGCCTTTAACAAGTTTTTAAATATTTAGTTTAAGCTTATTAAAGGAGTCTTTTCCTTTAAAAGCTAGTTTAAAGTAAGCAATAGAGATTATAAGATAAATCTTCTAATATAGTAAAAGTTATAGCTTATAAGCTAGATAGCTAACCTTTTATACTATTTTAAATAGACTTATATATTGTTTTAAAAGCTTTGGATTAAAATAGCTAAGTAAGTTGTATCTTTTATAAAGCTTTAAGTAAACTTTATTATTAACCTTTAAAGAGATTAGTTAATATTTTGCATTATATTGCTCTTTTGCTGCATTTGCTGCAAAGTTGATAGAAATTTGTGTGTTTAGCTATCAAAGCTTATAAATTACTACTAGGACTCCCTCTTAATTTGCAATAATTATGCTAAGACTTATATTTAGCTTAAAACTTATTATAACCTTATTTAAGCTGCAGTTAATTAGTGTATAAAACAAATTGTCTAATGTATATTAAAGAGGCAATACTCTATTTAACTATAAATAATTAAGGTATTTAAAGATTTAATAGCATAAAGCAATCTTAACATGCTAATTCTTGACTTTTAATTGCTTATTTATTTGTAAATGCCAAGCTATAAAATAGAGAAGGTTTGTCTTTATTAAAGCAAATAGCTTTCTTTAAAAGGCAAATATAAACTTTGAGTCTTTGTCCGAAATAAATTCTTTTAATATGCTTTATAATACTAATAATAACATTTGTACAAGTGCTTTAGCTTAATCTTTAGCAAAGTATATATTATATTTAAGGATAAGCAAAGTTTTATAAGAAAACTTGTATATATTTGTTACTATAGCATTAAAGATGTTATAACCTTTAAGGCTTTATAAGGAAATAGCCTTAATTTCTAGTAATATTAAGATAAAGTCTATTATAATAGTATAAAATAGTGTTAGCATTATGCAAATAGGCTAAAGTTCTCTATTAAGCAAGGATTTAAGGGTTATATTTGCCAAATAACTCGAGTAATATTTAATAAAATTGCAAAGCTTTTTAGTAAGTCTAAAGATGCAAAAGCCTTATAGCTTATAGATTATCTTTTAAATCTTAAAGGATTATTTATTATAAGCCTTGTCGAGGATCTCTTATAAAACAAAATCGGGAATATCCCCTCCAGCTCCCTAAGGGAGGTTTTTTTTCGGGCGCAATTAGAGTTGCGGGAGGCTTCGCTGGCAGAGGAACCAGCAGCACTTTACGCGTGCGCATAGGGCAATGCGGCTGAATTGCGCTCTAGAATTAAAGCCGAATATAAAAATCAAAACCTGATATATTAAAACCACTAAAATTGCCTATAATTGGAAAAAATGAAGCTATTCGCAAGATGATATATAAAAATGACCTCCCAACTATTAAACCCTATAATATTTTGCCTAGCACTCTTAGTATAATAGCACTTTATATATTAGACACCCCTTTATAATCTTATGCACCTTATCCGTTTTAAGCTCTCCCTTAAGGTCCTTTTAACGACAATAATAGCACCTCTTCTTATTTATCCCGCTTTAAATTCGGTAAAACTTGATTAGGATCCCGGAAGAGGGTTAAACGACTTTATAGTGTAATAAGATCGTGATGTCGAAGCTAATTAAGGGCTTTAAAGCGTCCTTAAGAAGGTAGTTGATAATAGCCTCCTTAAATACCCTTTGCGAGCGTTAGTGCTCGTCTTTATAGCTTATAACTATCTGCTTAGCTTTAGTTTGCTATAAAATAAAGCTATTAATAAGAGCGCTATTAATTAGCCAAAACAAGTATATTAACTAAGCATAAATTGTAATTTGCGCAATCGAGACATCTTCTTGTAATTAATTTGCGAGATTAACTCCATTTATATTGTAATTGTAATCGTCGATAAGGAGGATGACGGGCAAGGCTAGCTTACTCGAATAGAACTTCTAAACGTCTTTAGCTAGCATATTCTTAAAGCGTGAAATGTCGAATATTGCCTTTATAGCGGGCATTATAAAGCTCGAGTCCTTCGGGCGTCGTCGATTTTATAGCATATAGCCCTCGCTATTATGCGCTATAATCATGCCCTATATAATAGTCTAATCTTGCTAAATAAAGAATAAGACTAGTTCTCTATTGTCCTTTTACTTTATTGCTATGCGAATCTCTCCTTATTATAGCATCTTGCCGTTATTCCCTTTTAAGATCTCCTCTTTAAAGTGTTTACTAAGACGGTTGGCTCTTATAGTGCCGCATGCCGTAATACTATTTTAGCAAAGAATCAAGAAGAGCTTATAGCTAGAAAACAAGTTATCTATAAAGATTATATATTTAAGGTCGCTATTATTAGTTCGAGTCCTCTTTAAAAGGTTTAAGGCGCATGCAAGGACGCTAGTAGTAGTAGGTGTAAGTGTAGGGTAAAGCTCGAGGGTTTCTTTAATTCCTTCGGTTCTTAAAAAATATGCGTCAGCTAACTTTAAGCTAATTAGAAGCTTAGAATTATTCTTAAATAAGTATAGCGCGCGTCACGTGGCAACTAGACAATTTTTTTAAAACACTAAGAATGCAATTATAATATTTATTTAGCATATATTACCCGCAATTAATCAATGAAATAACATACTTGTAAAGCCCGAAAAGTATAGCCAATTATATATATACTTATAGTCGGCTAAAGTCCACACTTTAAATCTATTTAGATGCGGTTTTCTTAGCACTTTTGTCACATGCGTACTACGCTTGCAAAATAGAAGTATTATCTCGTTATACGAGATCTTCGACTCTAAAATTACTATAGCTTAAAATCGCTTTATTAATCGACTATTTAGCGGAGACACTTTAAAATGCTAGTTACTAAGGACATTTATATGCTCACGATCTTGTTTAATATTAAAAACCTTAATTATAAACTTCAAGTATTTATACTGCTTTTACTTTATATACCGAATTAGGGAGTGCTTAAAAGGAGAGATTTAATAAGACTTTGGATTATTATGCTTATAAATTCCTATAAAGATCCAAATAGCTATAAGCACCTTGATTTCTTGTCGATTAGTAAGTTTAAAACCCTATTAGCTATTTTTAGGGTAAAGCGTTAAGTACTTTACAATATACTTATTTGTATTAGTTACTATTAAATCAAAGTCCTCGTCGCGCAAAAACACCTCAAAGAAGCTAGCAAGATCCTTAACAATACACAAATCGGGCAAATGGGCTCTTATTAGGCGTAAAGGTTCTAGCATCTTAAGAGGTTAAAAGGCTTCTAGTATAGCGCTGTCGATAATCTTCTTATAAGCTTTGCAAAGACGCTTTATATAGTAGTTATATGCAGTTTTATAATTAGTAATATCGGTATTAATAGTAGTGTTTAAGATGCTTGGATTATTAATATAAAACTCCTCGTCGAATATATATAGTAATAATTTAACTGCAATATAGTATAGCAAGGATAAAGCTAGCGGGGGAAATGACAAATTGCAGCGGCGACAAGCTCTCTTCGTCTAAGTATAACGGGTTAAAGTGGCCGGAAGAGGAGATAAACTTATCGATTTCCTCTTGCGTAGACGAAGTCGAGATAAGATTACAAGATAGCTTGTGTTAGAGGGCAATTTAAAGCTTTTAAAAGCCGAGGAAGACGACATCTCTAGTATTAAGGATATACTTGAGGTTAAAGGATATTAGGAATGGAATTTCACGCGAAAATTGAACGGCATTATAGGATTTATATGGGAATCGCAATCTTATTATTCTTACGCGTTTCTTCGCGTTTCTAATAAGGTTAGAAGGCCCCTGTTGCCCCCCCTAAAAGACCCACTAATTGGGCGCTATAGTAAAAACTCCCTTAAGGAGCTAGAGGGGATATAAGCAATCGGGTCCTTTAATGCTTATATTATATAATAAGCCTTCCTTAATAAGAAAAGGCACTCCTAGGCAGATATAGTTGTTTAGAAGAGCACTAGACTTATAACCTAGTAGTTAAAGGGTATAATAAAAGTAGGGATTATTGCTATAGCTTTTAGTAAGTTGTTTCTTAAAGTCTTTAATTATTAAAGCTTTTAAAACAAGGAAGATGTCATTTAAAGTGTTATCTTCGGACATATCTTTTAGCTCGAATGCTTTTAATTTAAATAAAGCGTTAAAAACAATGTTTGTCTTTTTTAAAATATAATATATATTAAAGTTATATTATAATAAGTATTATAAGGCTTAATAGAGACGCATATTTGCTCGAGTCACATTAAATATTATTAAGCTAGTCTAATTATATACGCTACAAGTAGCAAAGTAATTTATAAGCACAATTACTTTATATTTTAATAACTAGAGTATAACTTTAAGTCGGTAATATATATATATAAAGCAAGTAACCTCTAACTTTATAAGGCGATAGTTTTTCTTTGTAAGGCCTAATAACTTGCTAAAAAATAAGATAAGTTTTATTACTATTAATGCAATCTTTAAAAGATTTAATAATGCTATATATCCAATCTTAAAGTAAAATAATATTGCTGTAAAATTGCATGCTAATAACTTATTAATTTTCAAGTAAAAAAATTTATTTGGATTAAAGTCAATTAAGTATTTAGTGTTTAACAAATATCTTTTTAATACTTTAAAAGATGCTACTTTTATACTTATTAAAGTCTATTTCTTTCGGGCGTAAAATAACTTCTTTTTTACTTTAATAATACTAACTTAGTATGCTTTTACTAACATCTTTGTCTTTTATAATTGTAATAGCTTAGCAATTTTAGTATAATATAGCATATATTATCTCAAAAAACTAGTTATGCTAAGATAAGTCTCCAAGTCCTTAAAGTTACTAGGAAATATAATATTACAAATTGCTATTACTTGTTCTTCTATTATTGCTATGCCAAATTTGTTTACCCTATATCCTAATAGCTAAACTAATAAGTAAGCTAAGAAGGATTTCTTAGCCGACAAAGAAAGTCCAATTTTTACAAATAAGGTAAAGACTTTACAAAAGTAGTAAAGGTGCTTAGTAGCTATCTTCGAAAATACAATTATATTATTAATAAATGCTTGTGCAAAAGCTTTAAATAGTTATAACTTTTTGTTTATATAATATTATATATAAGCTAGCAAATGCTTAAAACCTATTAGCGCAACCTTAGACTACTCTTAATTGCAATAGCTAATAATAGTAAATTGCTTGCAATATTTAAGCTTTATAAGAAACTAGTAAAAGAATGCAAACTTATTAATCACAAAAATATAAGCCATTTCGTGCAATGCTTTGATAACTTCCGACTATAATAGTATAAAGTAAGCATTTAAGATCGCTAATCGGTTAAGGGGTTATAAATTTATAATAAGATATGTTCCACCCCATTCGCCAATTCCAGCGACTGCCCAATCGCGCCGCCCGGTTGCCTAATCGCCCACTTAAGCGAACTCCCGTTTACAAATGCAAAGTCGAATCCGAGCAATTTTTTTTAAAATATTAAAATATAGTTAAATAAATATATCTTTAACTTCCTATCAATAAAACCTGTTAAATTCTACTTGTTTAATTATATTAATTAATTAATTTTATTATAACTTCTTATTTTAATTTAAAATTTTAAAATTATATAAATCTTTCAATTTTTAATAGAATTTTAAAAAATAAAGATTTATTTAAGTCGCTTATAAATATTAATCCGTTTTATTTAATCAACTTTTAGCCTTTACTTTGTATTGGAAAGTTATATATTATTTTTGAAATGACGCTTTTTTATTAGCGAATCGGGGGGCGATTAAGCAATCGCTTGTATTAGCAAATGGGGTTGAACAAATAGCCAACTAGCTTCTTATTTATTATATAATAAACTATAAATATAGCATATCCAAATAGGGTAAAGTCTATAATATAGCTTATAATATCTTTTGCATAAAGGCTATTAAACACCTTGTTAATAACTTCTTTATCTTTAATGCTAACTAGATAGACTTTAGCAAAGATTTTGCAGTTTTGCTATCTATTAACAAGTAAAATAAATATTATTTCCTCCTTAAGCATATTTATAAGGCCTTTCTCTTTTTAGCATATAGCAAGCTTAAGAATTATGTTATAAATCTTGTTTACTAAGTCGGGCTTAAGGTTGCAAATATAAACTTTATTTTTTGCAATAACATTAGGAAAAAAAAAACATGCCAACGATTTTTCGCTTAGGCGCACGTGCCATTAGCACCTGCTTAGTGCTATTAGCAGCTACTTGGCAGTCAATTAGCAAGTGGGGCAATTAATTGATTTTTTGTTTGGTTGTATAGCCTTGTATAGTGCTATTAGCAGCCGCTTAGCAGTCAATTGGCAAGTAAGGCAATTAATTGATTTTTTGTTTAGTTATATAGCCTTATATAGTGCTATTAGCAGCTGCTTAGCAGTTAATTGGCAAGTGGGGCAATTAATTAGCAATTGAGGACTAGTTTTAGAGGGCAGTTTTGGAGGGCAGTTTTGGAGGATAGTTTAGAATAAGCCCGAGAATTGGGTTATATAGCAATTAGCCATTTCAACACTCCTATAGCTAGCAAGCATAGAGTATATCCTTAAAATCCTCAAGCTTCACTCCTATAGCAATTACTCCCATAGCAGTCACCCTTATAGTAGTCACCCCTATAGCAGTTACCCTTGTAGCAGTCACCCTTATAGCAGTCACTCTTACAGCAATTACCCTTATAGTAGTCACCCTTATAGCAGTCACCCTTATCCCTTTGACTAGTGAGACATTGCCCACGCTAAGCATTAAAGCTAAAATCGTTAAGCAAGTATATATTGCTTAGCTGTGATGCTTAGCGTAAGCAATGTCTTACTAGTCGAAGGGATAATAGCTGCTTACCCTTCTTTATTAGCGAAATTAAAGCTTAGCTGCTTATGCGCACTTTTAAGGGGCCTTAGAAGTATACACGGGCGGCATTATAATAGCTACTTACCCTTTTTTACTAGCAAAATTAAAGTTTTTTTTATAATTTCCTCCTTTCCTCCTTTCCTCCTCTCTTCTTTTCCTTCTCTTTATCTAACTTCTCTTTGTTTAACTATTCACTATTTAACTTTTTACTATTTAACTTTTCACTATTTAACTTTTTACTATTTAACTTTTTACTATTTAACTTTTTACTATTTAACTTTTCACTATTTAACTTTTTACTATTTAACTTTTTACTATTTAACTTTTCACTATTTAACTTTTCACTATTTAACTTTTCATTGTTTAACTTTTCACTGTTTAACTTTTCACTATCTAACTTCTCTTTGTCTAACTTCTCCCTATTTAATATTTCTCTATTTAACTTCTCTTTATCTAACTTCTCTTTATTTAACTTCTCTTTATCTAATATCTTAAGGAGTTTTAGTAAAGCATTTTAGAGGGTAGCTTAAG
>Ga0302221_10001006_pt1 | contig 18611 bp, 5 predicted proteins | sample II_Palsa_E2_1_FD_193517 | JGI IMG/M metagenome (GOLD analysis project Ga0302221, IMG submission 193517) | Peat permafrost microbial communities from Stordalen Mire near Abisko, Sweden - II_Palsa_E2_1 | ecosystem: Environmental > Terrestrial > Soil > Palsa > Peat permafrost | place: Sweden... | reverse complement strand
GAGGACTTTAAAGAACACGAATAAATTAGACCAAAGAAATCCAAACTCTTCAGATTCTTTATGTTCAGTTTATAGAAACTCAATTACTTCTGCATATTACTGGAATATTTCCGAGGACACATTCACATAGCATACTTTCCTCTGATTATTCATCTATTATTCGACAGAATTTGTATTCATTGTACTATTATATATGCCTCTTTGGCCCCGTTCATTCCTTATCATCTCCAGGCTTCACGATTTCCAATACTTGTATGTTTTTAACAAAGTTCCAAAATCAACTTCAACCAAAACTACTCTACGAGAAGCACGCGGCCTTTCAACACCCACAAGATTTTTTCCACCTCGAAAATTTACAGGGAGCCTCACATGATTTTAAGAATTCCTTAAGACCCAAAGGCCACTTTCATACCAGGACAGCACAAACTCGAAGACCTAGCAAGACTTGCTGTCGAAAACTCCCAACATCGTGGAAGTCGTCTCACATCCCTCCAGAAATCCGCCCTCCAAGACTTCCGACGAGTAAAACTCGTTCCCTCCGAAACATCCACAACAAAAATAGCCGACATCTACATCTCGATCTTCGACCGCCTTTTCTTCTTCGGAAGTCTTAGACGACAATTTTGCCATTTCCCTCTTGAAGCGGTTAGTTAGCGTCGCCGCTTTGCTTAAGCGCTACTTACCCTCGCCTTACCCTCTACTCAAGTTACTTAGTCACATTCCTGCTCTCGCTTATAATAACCAATTATCTTGCTATATAAAGTTGACAACTTTATACAACTATATTTAAAGGGACTAAGTCGGCTCCTAGGAAACCCAAATAAGACCCCCAAAAATATATTATTTAATTGCAAGGCAGATTCTTCTTGCAATATAGCATAGCTTTAGCTCTTTCTAAAGAGGATATGCCTTCCCCTTTATCTTAAACCTTTGCTTTTTTTTACCTTCTTTTACTAGGCATTACTTAAGCACTTCCTTTTAAATTTGCTTGCATATTGCAATTTTTTCAATTTTAAGAGATTATATTATATATTTATTCTTATTCCTTGCTTATAGTTATTATCCTTTTTAGCTATTAGTCTTTTTTAATAAAAATAAGTAAGTAGAAGGACTTTAAGGGGTTTATTAAAAGAGCATAACAAAAAGGATTTAAAAAGAATAAAAAGTATATTAATAGCAAAAAAGTTTAAAAGAGTATTAATAGCAAGACTTATAATGCTTATAAGAAGCAAGTTAATAATTTCCTTTAATAAGTTCCTTATTCTTAATTATTATAGCTTTTAACCTAATAAATAGATTCGCTAAAGTAAAGTTTAATAAAGGTACAAAAAATGACTTCAAGCTACTAGTTAAATTTGTATTGCGTCTTGCTAATAACTTCAAGTTCTTAAAAGATTTTATATAATATATTACTTTTAAAATTAATAGCTTTAAAGCATATAATACCGATAAAGAAATTAATTTTAATGTAATATAAAGTATAATTAACTAATATTAGAAAGATTTTATAAGTAGTTAAAAGGGGGAGCAAGAGCATTTTAACAAGTATTAAAAAGATTATAATTAAAAGAAGGAGGAAGAGCATAATTTAATAGCTTTAAAACTAATAACTTAAGTTAAATTAGCATATTTGTTTTGTCACTTGTTTACTAAATAACGCTAACTACTTCTAATTTATTAAAAAACAATTGCCCGAAATAATTAAAATGCGCATTAGTAAATAGCTTAAGTAATATGCTAGCAAAACTTACTTCTTTTATTATAAAAGGCAAATGTGGACAATAGACTAATATATTTACAAAAAACTTAAAATAAGAGTATTAAATTAAGCAGATTTTTTAGCTATTATATATTTTTTAGCGCAAGTAAGCAAGTATATTAAGTTTAGCTATTATCGGAATTTTAGCTATAAGTTATATTATAAAGTAAAAGTGCCTTTAATATTTTATTTGCATATATGCTTTATTTATTGCAATAACTTAACTAGCTATAAGATATTACTTTTAGTGTGTTTCGGAATAAATATAAAAGTATAAAATTTGCTATTAAAGTAATTTATAACACTAAAAACTTAACACAAATACTAGATAAAAGGTTTATTTTAGCTCCTTTTTACTATAAGATACTAATTCTTATTAGTAAGCTTAAATATTCTTTTTATAAGGGCTTTAAGCTTATACCCTTATTTTTCTAACTAATGCTCTTTATACTTGCTATTCTAATAATAAAAGGAGCTTTCCAGGACTATAAAATAATAGAAGAACTTTTTAGTCTTATCTTACTTAATAATAAGATATATTATCTTTATTAAAATAAGAAAGTGCTTTATTAGCCTTTTTTAAAAGCATATCTAATGCAAGCAAAATCGAGAATGCAATTGCATATAATAGTTATTTTAGAAACTTAGGTTTTTGTGCTAGCTATGCTTAGCTAAAAATAATCTATAATTTTAGAGTATTAAAATTATTACTAATAAGTATATATACTAATTTATTATTTAATTCTTATGCTAATTAATAATTATTAAGACCTCTTATATTTACAGGTTTTCACAAAGAGATTTGCTAGCTAAAAGGGTACAAATATGCTTTGTAATTACTATATACTTAACTTTACTACTAATAAATAAGGTAGTTATTTTAGTACTAAAACGTATAGCTTTATTAATAACCTTTTTCTATCTTTAACTTTACTTTGCAACTTAAAACTGGCTTAAAAATTACTGGCAAAAAAGTAATATAAGGTTAAAAATAGCTTAAAGTATATCAATTTAGATAAACAAATATTAAATATAATAAAGAAAAAAGATTTGGATTTAATTAAAAGCTAAAATATATTATACAAAAAGCATTATAAACTTTTATATAATAAGCTTTGTAAATAGTAAAAGCTTTAGCTAAATAAACTTGAGCTTAGCAAAATAGATAACTTTGCTTTAAAAGGACACTATCAAATAATATTTAATTAAGCTTGGTTTTTTATATTTAAGCATAACTGCTTTGCATCTAGTCTTCTCGAGGTTATGCCTTTATATAGCGCTATTAGCCTTACTGCCCTTTGTAACTTAGTTGTATTATATTAAAAAGAAATTGAAATAGAGGTTTAACTTGACTTAAAACCGGAAAAATATAGCTACTTTATTACTAAAGTAGCTTAAAATTAAAAACACATATATAACTATTATAAGAAGGGTTAAATTGCTAAGTATAAGTTTACTAAACTATACTTTTTCTGCTATAATTAGATTTTTGCTAAGTTTAAATAAAAAGATTATTATTAAGCTTACTTAAAGAAACTAGAGACCCTTCTTATATAATATAACCCTCTTATTTATAGTAAAGTTTTAGCAACTTTTAAATATTATAGCTTTTGCTTTAATAATATATTACTACTAGCTATAAAACAAATAAAACAAATCCTTTTTCGAAACAAGTAAAAGGAGCATATTAATAACTATTTTAACAAACACATTTAAAACTAGCATAGTTAATAGCTTTAATATCTTTATTTATATAAGAGTGCTTTTAACTTGCTATTAAAGTTGTAGTTTTATCTTTAAAATATTTATTATTACAAATTTATTAAAGGGCAAAAGGGTTTAAAAAGATTAATGCAAGATAATAAAATAAATACAAAACTTATATATACAAAAAGGCAAAGGTTTAGCTATATAAAGGAGCAAGGTGTAAAAAGCGTAGCTCTTGTTAAGCTAAAATACAATTTTATTTATAAGGAAGTAAAGGTAAAAGGTTTATAGTTAAAGTATAACACATTTACACTATTTTCTATTAGCATAACTTTACCTTTAAGCAACTTTTCGAGGTTATTTATTAGCTTAAAAGATAGCAACTAAGTAAATATTAACACTTTAACTTCTTTTAAAATACTAATATTATTTATCTATTTTAATATCTTAAAGAAGATTAACCTTTAGCTTTATTAACTAGTTATATTATCTATTATAAAGCTAACAAGGTTAAACTATAAAACAATTAGTGTAATAGATTTTACAAGCCCTAATAAATAGGACAATTATCTCTTAGTATAAAAAGACTTTATATAAGATGCGCATTTGTTTTAAAGTATATATATTATTAATGCTTTAAGTAGCTATCCTTTAACTTTAATATAAAAGATTTGATATATAAGGAAAGTTATTATAATCTCCAAGTTATTGCTTTTAGCGTAAAGCTTAATGCTTTACTTATATTAAGCACTAAGGTAAAAACTACTAAAAAAGGAGATTATAATTGCTTATATAGCAATTTTATAAATAGCTACAAAATTTAAAGTAATTTAATACTTCTTTTTATTTTATATATTACTACTAATAACTTATAAGATATACAAATTCTCCTTAATAGCATAGCGCTATTTAGTACTAGCTTTATTATAAAACCTCTTTATATATAAGATGCTTTTCCCTTTAATTCTTTAAATATAACTTTATTGCTACAAAGTAAGTATACTAATAAAGATATTAGGAGAGCAATTTATAAGCCTTAAAATCAAGAATATTTAGCAGCTAGCAAAAGCACTATTTAAAGGCTTAAGCTACTTGCTATAATCTTAAGGGATAATTAGTATATTATTAAGCAAATTCTTAGCTATAAAGTTAATTGGCTTAAAAGTAATAAGAAATAGATTACTTAATACTTAGTTAAGTGGGAAGGATATTTAAATGAGGAAAATAGCTTAATTAATAAGATATATAAAGATCTTATTAAAGCTTATACTATTATAGCTTAGCAAATTCTAAGAAAGCGCAATGTTTAGCTTAAGAGGCAAAAGAAAATAGTTACTTAATACCTTATTAAGTAAGCAAGGTATCTAGACAACTAAAGCGTTTAAATTAATAAGGATAATATATATAAAAATCTTATAAAAGCTTATTATAGCATAATTACAATAGCTTAAAGTTGCTTTAGCTAAAGGCGAGATTAGGGGAGTTTTATATAGATATAGACTTTAATTACTTTAAGTCCAAATTTAAATTTTTAAAGTTATATAATATTAGTTTTTAAATTTATTATTTTTATTTAATATAAAGTTCTTTGTATGCCTCAAGTAAATAATTATATATCTATACACATGTGCTCCTAGTTCTTTATAGCTATAACTTTGCTATATATAAAGTTAACATTTGCATATATTACACTTAACTATATTATAGAAGAATCGAATAAGTTTAATTTTAAAATGCATTTGTTTAAATATATATATTAATTAACACAAATTAAATGACAGTTTATAGTACTTGCTAGCAAGTGCTTATAAATAAAGGATATAAACATTATTGCAATTAAGTGATTTCTTTAGTCTAAATTATTCGAGTAATATGTTAAGATAATTATATTTAGCAAGAGGGTTAAAGATTACTTTTATTTTATTATTTAGCTTAATCTAAGACATATAATTTAACTTATTAATATATTTGTCAAATGGAAGTTGCTAAGACAAAATATCCAAGTATTTGTTAAAAAGTATTATATATAACTTGTTATCCCTTATATTTTATAGTATACTACTAAACTTGCTTATAAGTTTGTTGTTATATGTCTTAGTAATATAAGTAAATCCTTTATTAATATACTTTTGCTTTACTATTTTATTCCTTTTTATTTATATCTTATATTTATAAGGGACCTTAACTATACTATTTGTCCTAATGCATTCTATAAAATTAAAGGATATATTATTAAAATACTAGGCTATTAACTTGTTATTACTAGTCAAGTTGTAATAAAGTAACATTGCTATAAAACTTGATATAAAGCATTATAAAGTAGTAAAGTAAAACTTTATAATGCACTAGTTACTATTATAGCTATATTGCTACATTAACTAGACATCTAAAACACACTTATACTTATTTAGTGTACCTTTAATTAACTAAAACCTAGTTTATATATAAGAAGCGCTATGCAATTTAGCACTATTATCCTCTTTGTTAAGCGACTAATGCACGCTTATGCTTATTATATAAGTTATAAACATAGCTATATAATGCATATTATCTTTTATATAAAAGTTGTAGTCAAATGCTCTTAAATTATACTTTAGCTTAAAGAAGTTGCTTGGCCGAGATTTGGAAAGTATTACTTTTAACATGCGCATTACATTTAATAGCTCTTTAGCATTATTTGTAAAGTTATTAAATATAAGCTTAACATCTTCCCTTATATACTTTAACTTCTCCTTAGTGCCTTTATGCATATAAGCTCCTAACGCCTTTATAATATTATCGATATAGCTTATATTTATATAAGCAAGCACATGCTTTATAACATTATAAGTTAGCTTTGCTTTATTATAAGCTAGTAGTTTATTAATTGCAAGCTTAGTACTACTTATTGTAAAGTGCTAACTAGTAGTATAATAAAACTATAATATAATATCCTTTAAAGAGATAAGGATAAATAGCAAAGCAAAATAAACTCTATTTTATTAAATGCTTAAAATTCTCGCATTATATCCTCGGCCTTTATATTTCTAAATTTATATACTATTAATTCGGGAGTAAAGGGAAGCAAAATAGGATCCCCCAAAAGTAGATATCCTAAAATAAGCTAAAGGTACAAAAATAGCTTTGCATTATATGCATATCTTTACTAGGCTAAGTCTTTACCCTATCTTTAAAAGATATGCTATAAGTTTTATTATTCTTCTCTTTTTTAATTTTATTATTTATAAATTAAATAGCCTTAATTTAAACAAGTAACTTAGAGCGTAGCAAGTAAAAGAGCAAGTGTTAAAAACAATTATTAATATATATATATAAGACCTCTTTTGCGTCTTCTTTAATTATAGCTAATATTACTTTAAAAAGTAAAATAAGTATTATAATAAAACTATTACAAGTTTATCTAATCTTTAAGGCTAATAATCTTTATAGCTAAAAAGTATTACTAGAGAAGAAGTACCTCTTTTCAAAAAATATAAATAACCACTTAATTAGCGCTTATAAAGAATTATATAAAGAAATTAGTATTTTATTTGAGGCTATATTTATCAAAACTATACAAACTAAAACTAGTTTAAAAGATGTTATATAAGAAGTCTTTACTTTAATAAAAGTATATAAACACTTTAAAGTTTTAATTTTAGCTAACTACTTATTTAGCCTTTACAAATTAGCTTTAGCGCGAAAATAGATAAGCTACAAGATAAGAAACTAAGAGTCAAACAAGAGTTAAAGCAATAAAGAGCTTAAGCTATAATAGAATTAGAACTTAAGCATTACTTAAAGTATAAATTAAATTAGCTTAAAGCTATAAATCAAGCACTTTAACAAGAGCTATAATAAAGTATAGCAATAGCAGATTTTTTCAAAGATAATATATACTAGTATATACAAGTAATAAACAAAATTATAAAGCTAATAAAGGGGTTAAAGACTAAAGCAAACTTTAGTAAAGGTTTATATAAATTTGCTCCCTTAATAAGCACTTAAAGCACTTAAATAAAGACATGTGTAATATTTCTAATAAAGCTCTTTATAAGAGCTATAATAGAGCAATAAGATTAAAGTAAGCTAATATTGCCAAAGAAGTATAATAATAGCAATAGTTATAACTAATAGGATAATAATATTGCTTACTAAATATAAGCGCTATTTTACACTCCTTTATAATATCTTCTTGCATCTTATAAAAGCATTATTGTAATATTTTTGCAAAGATGTAGCTAAACTATTAGCTATCTAATTTAAAAGCTACAAATTCTTTTTATATTACAACTGTCTTTAAATATTTTCTCGCGTTATGCTAATATTATTTAATAGCTATTAGATTGCGCTATTTGTTATTTTAATTAATAGAAGGATAAGTCCAAATAAGCTTTGCTTAAGAGAATAAGATATAGAGTTGCAAAATGCAAAGCAAGGCAAATATATATATTAGCTAGCATAAAGGCGCAAATTATAGAATATAAGGGCAATAGTACTTTTTATTTAAGTTGCCGAATCAAGCCCCCTTTTATATCTAGTAAAATAGCATTAAGTGTAATATTTTTAGCCTTAAGGAAGGGGGTAAAACTTGCTCCTTTAAAGGGAGCTATATCTAGCACTTTTAAGTTTAGTTATACTTATACTTAGCTTGCATTTTTTTCCTTGCTTTGTATATTATATATAATATGCTATAATTGCTAATTTACTATTAAATAACTTTAAGATTTTTCACTTCAAATTAATAATTTAAAATATTATATATACAAAACTAGGTAAAGATAAGAGCCTTATTAGCTTTCTCCTTTGCTGCCTTTTATTATATAATATTAGGAATTTATATACTAGCTAATAATAAAACTATAAAGGCAAGAATTAAGACTTTAATTGTATATACTTACCCTTTTTATAATGCTTTTACTTTACTAATAAGTTTTTAATATAATTTAACTTGACTAATGTCTATTTATTAGACCCTTTAATTAAGCTATATGCAATTTTAGCAAGTGGCCTTCTTTAATTATTTTAAAGCAAGATTTAAAGCATAGCAAGCTTCTTTAATATAGCTATTTCTATTGCTTTTAATAAGGTTAAAGAAGCTGCAAGTGCTACTATTATAGCCATTTTTAACATTACTAATATTATTGCTATTAAAGCAAAGATCCTAAGAAATTATTCCTTTAATATTAAGCAATTTTGCATTAAATTCGAAAATAAAATAAACTATATTAACTTCTTATTAAATATTTCTAATATAATACTAAAAGCTATTACTAAATTTATTAGCAACAAAATCTAGTCTCTTTAGCTTTTTAAGGGGATTTTAGCAAAAGTCACACTTGCAAGGATTTAAGGCTATTTGATTTTAAGTCTAATATTTATCCTTTTTATAATACTTATATTTGCTTATTTGTTTTTCTAATTTATTTCTTTTACTGCTTATTAATTAAAGCTAAAAGTTTATTTTATATCTATTTCTTGTTTTATTTTCTTTTTTATACTTTATATTATTATATATAAAGTTTAATTAAAGATTTAAGATTTGAAATCTATTAAAGTAAAAGAAAGAGATACAAGCAATTTAAGTTTATAAAATCTTATTTGTGCTAAGGGTATAATGCTACTAATAATTATTTTATTTATTATTATATAAAGGGGATAAGTAAATAGTATTACTCTTTAGCTTTACTTACTTCAATTTAATAACTACTTTATTTGCTATAAAATATACTAGTAACTAGCTATATTAACTTTACTTTACACTCATTACTACTAGTGAAAGTAATTTAAGTTTATCCTTGATTTCTATTAAACTAGCAATAGCTAACTTAGATATCTTTCCTTTTATCTTTAAACAACCCTTAAACTTGTAAAAAGAGTTATAAAGTGCTAGCTAATAGATTTTGGCAATTAATGTTTAAGAGGTCTTGCTTTTAAACAAGATAAAGGCGTCTTTAATTAGTAAAAACTACTTCTTTAAGCTTAAGAAACTAGTTAAAGTAATATATTATACCCTTTTTAAACTTGCCTTTATCTCTAATAATCTTAAATATTACAAGTTAATTTATAAGTGTTAAATTAGCAATAAAACCCGAGATTTTAATATTAATTTATATATTTTATTTTATAATATAAAGCATTCTTTACTTGAGAAGGCTAAAGATATATATTATAATATATCTTAAAATCTTCTTTGCTAAAGAGCAAGAATTATAATATATATGCAAAGCTACTAGTAATAGAAAACATAAAAGCCTTTTATATTACTATGCATAAAAGCAATCTTCTTTACTAATAGCGCGCAATTTTAATAAAGCAATTTATTATATAATATTTTAAAGCTTAACAAGTAATCTAAAAAAATAAAATAAAGCTACAAAGCATAGCTAGTAAAAGATATAATAAAGGAGTTTAGCATTATAATATCTTTTTAATATTAGCCTCTTATAAGCAAATAATTACATTTAAGTAATGTAAAGGAGTTAAAGTCAACCCTTAAATGCAAAAAAGTGCTAAATATAGCCCCTTTTAAAGCCTTTAGTTAACTCCTTATTTAGATTATAAAAGAATAAGCTAGCTAAGTTAAGGCTTATTAGACGCAAAGCAAAGCCTTAATATTAAGGATATATTTTAAGTTTATTTTATAAGAGGACAATTGCTAAAAGGCTTATATAAGTTTATTATATTTATTTGTTAAATATAGCTGCTTAAACGCGAATATATATAATATCCTTTTTACTCTTTGTGCTATACCTTATATAAGTGGTAAAAGATACTCATTTTAATAACATATATAAAGTCTTAAATTAATATAATAAAATTGCAAGATTTAAAATTTTAATTCAAATTTAGCTAAAATAATATACCTCTTATAATTTAAGTCTAATACTCTCGAAATTAAATACTTAATATTAAATGCTAAAAATTAGATACTAAAATGATAATAAAAATTCTAACTATAACTTAAAATAGCTTTAAAATAATAAGATTTATTAATATAATAAGAGCTAGATTATTGACATTCTTTAAACATTACATTATTACTATAGCAAACGCTATACTATTTATCTCTTATAATACTAGTATAATTCTTTTCCCCTTTATTGTAATATTTAGCAATATATATACTAGCATATTTAACTAGTTAACCCACTTGACTAGCAATTGCTTATTAGCCTCGGCGACAAAAGTCATTTGTGCAAGGTCTTATATAAACTCTTAAAGGGACTTGTTTATTATAAAGTTTACAAGTCTCAAATAAAATACATTTAAAATAGTTAATTTAAGGAAAATAAGTAAAGGGACTTCGACAAAGCAAGATTTAAGCACAATAAAAGAGAGAGCAAAGTTATATGCTTATATATTGCTAATACTTGTATTAAATAAAGCTAAGTTAAGCACTTTACCTTTAATATACTAAAAGAATATATTATAGCAAGACTTAATTGCAAGTATTAATAATACTAATTTAACTAACAAGGGATTTATAACTGCAAAATGCTTTATAAGGCTAATAATAGCGCTAACGCCTATTAAGGTAATAATGTTAGCAAGCTTAAAAAATTGCTTTGTAAAGTTAACTAGAAAAGAGTAATTATAAAGCAAGATAAAAACCTTATTATAAGCTTTAAAGAGGTTAATAATAGTTGCAATATAGACTTCTTCTTGCTATATAAACATTAGTTAATGCTCCGAGATTAAGAGGGAGAAATTTACTTATAGTAGCAACTTTGCTTATAATCTTGATAATATTATTTAAATATCTATTTATACCTTATTTTATAATATTTAATAAGCTACTTAAAAAGTAAGAAAACTTTAAGTTTTCGAGAAAAAGTGCTAGCTAAAAATGCTTAATAGTAGCTAAAGATAATAATAGTTAGCTACTATTTAATAGATTACTGCTTGCTACATTTGTAATATTAAAGCAAAGGGGGGCAATAGCTATAAGGCTAATAGCAATAAAAGACACTTAAATAAAAGCATTTATATTTGCAAAAGAATATATAATTATAATAGTAATAAAAGGAAAAAGACAATATAATTTGCAATTAAGGCTATAAAAGAGTAATATATTATACTTTTATTTATTAACACTTTTTAGCAATATAGTAAAGAGATCTATTTTTAACTTTTAAAAGGATGCATTTCTAGTATTAGCTAATAATAAAGAGGGAGCCCATTTAAGCTTTTGTTAAGTAACTAGATTAAGCGCATTTAATTTAACTTTAAAAAGCAAATCCCGACAACTTTAATACTAAGTTTACAATTAGTATTAATAAGATAGTTTTACAAATAAATCTTATATTAGTTAGCTATTTATATTAATCCCTAATTATTCGGGCTACCTTGCTAAAGCGCTTGCTTTTAATAACTAGAAATATATTTGGCTTAAAACCTTTTATTAAAAGTATAAGTTAATTTTAAGAAATTTTTAGCTTAATTTTCTTGCTAATTACTACTTTCTAGTTTCTTAAATAGCGTTAAAGTCACAAACTAGCTACTATAAACTAGTAACCTATTACTATTAAAACGTTTTTAAGCTATAAGATTATATTTATAAGGCCGAGGAAATCTTATAACAAACTAAAAGTAAAAGGATATTATAATATTAATATTATATTATAGTAGCTAAGATTTATATCTTGTAAAAAGATATTAAATGCAAGGTCTAATAGCCACTTGTCTTTAAATAAGCTCCTTTTAAAGTATACTAATATATCCGAAAAAAGTAGCTTTAACAAGTTTCTTGAGGCTCTTGCATCTTTTAACTTATATAATTATAATTTTAGCAAATTACTTAAGCAATTTTATACTAAAAAGTCTTATAACAAATCTTATAAAAGATAATTTAGTGCTTTATTAGTAAAATTTGTAATAGAAGAAAAGTCTTATAAAAAGACTGCAAATATAAAATAAGGATAGTTAACTTAAAAAGAATATTCTTTTAAAGGGGAAAGAAAAGGAAGAAGGAGCTTTATTATTTATTTAAAAAGGCTACACAAATAATGCTTTCTTATTTGTTTAATATTTTGTTGTTTCAATTATTTAATAGGGTTAGCTAGCAACTTTTGCTATTAATATTAAGTTTAAAATAATTATAACTACATTAATGCAAGATTATATCAATTTTTACTATTTTATAGTATTTGCAAGCTACTTGAAATATCTAGCCCTTATTTAGCACTTATTCTCTACTACTAATATATAAGTATATTATATAAGAATTAACTAAGATTTGTATATAAGGGTTTATGCTTATATTATTGCCACTTGCCCTCTCTATTTTCAAACTTAGCCTTTGCTTAACAAAAGCCTTAACTAGCAAGTGTAACTATATATTAAGCTACTTTTATTTAAGCTTAATAAGCAACATGTAATAAAAAGCTTTAAAAATAGTTTTAGTTACTAAAATCTTATACTTGTGCTAAAGATTTCTTCTAATTATAAGTGACTATTCTTAGAAATAGTATTAAATAGAGGCTATAATTTTTATTCTAATTAAGTGACATTCCGACAATTATAAGTCTTGATTTAAAATAGCTCTTCTTTGTTGCAAATTGCAAAAGGGCAATTGTAAAAGCCACATTTTTAGCTATATAATTTAAGATGCTTAAAGTCAAAGTGCTTATTATATAAAAGTTGCACATTATAGTCCTTTCGAATATATCTTAATTTAAAAAAAAGTTCTAAAAACCTTAACTAATTAAGGTATTTATTCTTTTTATTACATATAAAAGTAAAGATTAATTTGCTATAGCTTTACTCTCTAAAATTTTAAAATCAAATAATACTTATATTTATATTCTTTTAAAATGTTAAAGAATTAGCCCTTTCTCAAAATATCTTTATTTTCTATTTTTTTCCCTATCTTTTACAATTATTTAATAGCAAAGCTATAATAGTAGTACTATTATCAAGAAAACTTCTAATAATCTAAAAAAGGGTATTAATTTTAAGAATAATGTTAAAATAATAAAAACTAAGAATTTTGCCAAATAAAAGACTAAGTAAACTTATATTTGTTAATAAGAAAATTTTTAATTAAGATATTTGGATTTATACTTTTTATAATATTTCCGATTTCAAACGCAAATGCATTTAAAAAGCTATTATTAAGTAGCTTGCTTTATATTACTTAAACTATTGCATTATTAAATAGTTTATTGGCTATATTATTAAGACAATTAACTGCATTTTCGATAATTCTTGTTATTGTACTTGCTTATACGCTTAAAGAAGACTTATTAAGTGCTAAAATGTCTTTAAAAACTATGTTATAGAAATAATAGCTTTATTTACTTGGTTTATTAAATTAGCAAGATCTTGTATTCCTTTATCTTATTACTAAAAAAGAGTAAAAGGGAGAGTAATAAAAGCAAAAATAGCAAGAGTAAAAATAAAAGGAATAGTAATTAAAAATTGCATTTTAAATAAATTACTTGAAAGAGAAGAGCAAATAATATTAAGTTAAGTAATTAATAATATATAAACTCTTAAATATAATTATTTAAGGTAATATTAGCTAATATTATAAGGCTAGCGTTATAACTCTAAAGGACTTAGATTAGCTACCTAGCTACCTAGTAATATTGCTAAAATTATAGCTTAAGAGTTATTTTTAGTATAAGTCCTTATTTAAACCCTTTAGGAAAAGGCTAAATCCGGTTCCTTATTTAATATTCGGCAATATACAAGTTAAGTGTATGTTTTTAACTTAAAGCTATATTATAGCATATAATTAGTCTATTAAAGGGATTTGCTTTTAACTTTAAGTGCTAAGTAAGTTAAATTTAATATAATAAAGGCAAGAAGAGTAAAGATAAAAGAGCCAAATAAGTAGTTAAGAGATTTTATCCGTTTATTTAAGTATAAAGTTATATTAAAGTAGATAATTAATAATAGCTATATATTTTTTTAAAGCAGTAAGCTTATAGTATAAGTTATATGCTCTTAAGTTATTGTAATATATGCTAGCAACTTATTTATTTTTTATAAATTGTTATAATTTGTAAAATAATTTAATCTAATCTAAATTAGCAAAACACTTCTTTTTATAAGAAAGCACTTATCAAAGCTTTGCTTATTTTAAGGATAACTCTACTAAGTAAACGCTTTATTACAAGGTGTCTTTATCTTCTCGAGAATCTAATAATTATATACTAAATATAGTATAAATATATTGCTTATATATAAACTAATTATTATAATTATAATTTTAGTAGTAATAAACTAATACTTACTTTAAGTAATATAAATGTTAATAAGGGTAATAATAAGGCTAACAAGTGAATAGAGTAGCTTTAGTCTTTTAGTTGCTTAGTTAATACTTGATTCCTTTAATATAATAGCAAAAAACTTACAAAAATAAGTATATAATTAGCTAAATAGCATTATTTTGCTAAATTAACCATAGCTAACTTGTCTTTACTATTTTAGCAAAGCAATAGAGTATTACTATTAGTAGAAGACTTATATTCTTTATTGCCTCCTTAATAACCCTTTTATTATTATTACTTGCTAAAGCTTATAAAGTTTTAAGCAAAGTAAAAGTTTTAAGAAATATAATATACTTAGCAAGTGTAAGCTATAAGAAGAATGCAGCTTAAATATTGTTTTAAGCTAGTGCTTAAGTTGCTTTTGCTGCTTTAGCTATATAAAAAGTATTTGCAAAGGGTATCTCTTAATAATCGGCTATTATTTAAGCATTAAATACTCTTTTAGGCTTATATTTTATTTTTTTTATTAAACAAATTTAAAGCTTTAAGCATAGTTTTAGTTAAAGATCAAGGATAAAAAGAAGCTAAAGGTATAATATTTAAAGCGCTTATTATAGTTGCTAGTAATTTATCAAGTTTAAAGTATGCCTTTTAATACTTCCAAATAATGCTATTTTAGGAAAAAGACCGGTTTTAGTTCCTTTATATCCTTAAATGCTAGCTAAGCTTTATAAAGCTATATTTGGCTCTTAAAAATAAGAGGTAACTTCTTATAGTTTAACTTAAAATAGCATATAACTAAGCTAACTATATTTAAGTAATTTCTTTATAAACTTTTATCTTAAGAATTTAGCCTTAAGCTACATGTTTTCTGCATTACTTTACTTAAATTATCTTTAAATAAAATGTTAAAAGTTATAAGGTTATTTAAATATTATAAGTTACTTTAACTTAAATTGCTTTCGAAAGTTATATTTAAAGCAAGGTTACTAAAATATTACTTATATACTATTTTGCTGCCTTTAGCTATAATTTAAGCTAATACAAGTAAAAGAGTAAAAAGTTTTAAGATAATATTAAAAGCAAGCCTTTATACTTAAAATATATTTAACAATTAAGCAAATAAGCTTAAAGAGAAGAAAGTATTATACTTCTAAAAGAGGGCAAAGTAGCACTAATAACTTAAAGAATAATCGGGAAAGAACTTTAAGCTTTTATATAAGCTAGATATTAAAGAATATATATTAGAAATCAAATTAATAATATTAAAAAAGCTTATTATTAACAAGAATTACTTTAAAAGTTTTATAAAAGTCCCTAGAAAAGTAGCTATAAATTTTAATAAGCAAGTAAAAGAGGTAGCTAAAGCATTAATTATATTAAAATATTAAATATAATATATATAAAGGAAATATATAGCAAAATGTGAAATAAAAAGTGCTATTATAAGAGGTTTAAAGTTTAAAAGGCAAAATTAACTTATTTTAAAAAGCAAAAATAAATTATTAAAAAGTTATCCTTTTAAGTGTTAAAAAAACGACTTTTAAAAGTAAGCTATTTCTTGTTAATGTTATAAGGGTAAACACCTTTATTTTGTATAAGCTCTTTTACTTTAACTATTATTTAATTATAAGTAAATTTCCTTTAAAGATTCTTTTACTTACCCTTTTCTTAAATTGAAATTTGAATAAAGTTACTATTCTGTTTTATTATCTTGTTAATAGTAAAACTAGATTAAAGTTCCTTATAAAATAGCTCTTTGCCGAGTTTTTTAGAATTTCTTTTAAAAACTTTTAACTAATATATTATTTCTTTAGCCTCCTCTTTTAAGACTACAAGTATAATATTAAGCTTTTAGTTACAAGCTTTGTCAATAATAGTAATAAGAGTAGTTAGCTTAAGTTGCTTGCTATAATTACTTGTAAAAGTAAAGGTTTTTATAAATAAGATTTGTAAAGAATCGACTATAAATACTATATTAGTAAGATTAGCTTTATATATATAAAAGCAATTCTTACTAGTAAGAGAGAGCATTAAAAATAAGTCTATTATTATTTTTATTTAGCAATAAAAAGGGAAATATAAAATATCTTATAAAGATATAATTATAAGCACTATAAATAACTTGCTAGCTTGTAATGCTAAGATAATTTTATCTTATATCTCTTGCTTAAGCACAAATATAAATGCTATAACTAGCTAAATAGCTATAAGTGTAAAGAGAGTTCTACTTTAAGCCTTTTAACTAAATATAAACTTGGATATAAATAGCAAAGTAGCCAAAAGCGCAAAGACTATAATCTTTTCACTAAACAAAACTACAAGTATTGCAAATAGCTAAATATCTAAAAGTATAAAGAAGGTTCTTTCTCAAATCTCTTAACTAAATATAAGTAATAGCAATAGCTAAGTAGCAAGAAGGGCAAGTATTAATTGAGTTATAGCAAAATAGCTATATTTTATAAGCAAATTAGCTATAGTTTATATAAAGGGAATTAATTAAACTATTTTTATATGTTCATCTTTTATATAAGGAGTGCTTAAGCCTCGACTTTGTTGTCTCTTGCAATAAGATAAGGTTAAACATTCTTGTTATTAAAATATATTAATAGCAAGACTTGCAAACTAGCCCTTTTAAGTAATTTTGCAAGATTTATTTAAGCTCTTTAACCTTAAGGCAATAGCAGCACCTTTCTTTACTAATTATTTAATAGAAGGGAGAGCTTATAAGACAATTTCTATGTCTTTTATTAATATATCTTCCGATAAGATAATAGTAGCTTAAGCGCTTTTTGCAAGTAAGCCTAAAAGCAATTATTATATAGCCTTTAAAAAGATAATATCTTTAATATAAGTATCTCTCCTACAAGTACTAGCTAAATCCTATTTACACTATTTGTCATGTGAGCTTAAACGCTTTCTTTATTATTTTAAGCAATATATATTAATAGTAAAACTTGTAAATTAGTCCTTTTAAGTAATCTTATAGCATTTATTTAAGCTTTTTAACCTTAAAGCAATAGTAGTATGCGCTTTTCTTGTTAAAGGCAAAGCTAATAAGACTATTTTTATATCTTTTGCTAACAGCTAAGTAGCAAGAAGCGCAAACAAAGCTATTTTTATATCTTTTATTGCATCTTCTAATAAGATAATAGCAGCTTAAGTGCTTTTTAAACTTGCTATAAGTAATTATATTATAGCCCTTAAAAAAATAATATCTTTTTAAGCAATATTATATAATCTTAAAATAATATTAGTATATATGTTTTTTATAAGTAGCTTTATTAAAGGGGAAAGCAATTTAATAATTTTATTGTCTCTTATTAATATATCTCCTAATAAGATAGCTTAAGTGCTTTTTGCAAATAAACTTGCTAAAAGTAATTGCTATATAGCTTTTAAAAAGATAGTATCTTTATTATAAAGCTTAATCAAATTCTATTTGCGTTATTTGTCAGCTAAGTTTAAGTGCTCTTTATAGTAATAAGTAGCTGGGCTAGCAAAGTAGCCCCTTTAAATAAACTTGCAATATTTGTTTAAGCTTTTTATATTAAATATAGCAATAGCGCTATATAAATTTTTTTGCAAGTTTAATAAAACTTGCTAGCAAGGAGACTTTATATAATAGTAATAAAGCTAATTGCTAGTTTGCAAATAGTCTTTTTACATTATTAATATCTTGTATTCTTCTTTTATCTTCTTGATATAGCCCTTTTATATTATTAACAATTATAATAGAGGCAAGGGAAAAGATATTGCATAGCAAACAAAAAAAGGTTAATTAGTTTAAGTTGTCTTTAATAATGCTAAAGAAGCTATAAAAGAAGTCTTGTATAATAGCAAAAGATATAGGGTATTGCTTTAATATTATATTATATAAAGTCAAATATATATAATTAAACAAGAGGAAGCTTTTATTTACTTTATAAGCACTTGTATATAAAATG
>Ga0302221_10001004_pt1 | contig 18625 bp, 4 predicted proteins | sample II_Palsa_E2_1_FD_193517 | JGI IMG/M metagenome (GOLD analysis project Ga0302221, IMG submission 193517) | Peat permafrost microbial communities from Stordalen Mire near Abisko, Sweden - II_Palsa_E2_1 | ecosystem: Environmental > Terrestrial > Soil > Palsa > Peat permafrost | place: Sweden... | reverse complement strand
CTTAGAAGCTAATTCTTTATATCCATTCTAATAGATCTTAAAATATAGATCAAAAGTCAAGTAATAGAGTGGGGTAAAAAGTATATTGTTTGTGTGTGATATTATGAAAAGACAAAAGGAAAGGAACGAGTATTTTATCCCTCATTAGCTAGTCAGGTGACTGCTAGTCACCTGACACCTGACACCTGACTTTAGCCCCGTTACATTAATACTTCTTACTTTTTACTTTTTAATATAAGACTTCTCTTTTTAATAAATAATAATCAAGAATAATTATAATGATTTAAACTTAATAGACCGATCTTTCTTTTCCTTTTATTTATATATAAACCGTTATTAAAAAGACGCGGTATATTCTCTTTATTTACTTTTATAACAATTTATATCAATTTAATATTCTTGTTTATTTTTAAAGTGTTTTACTCTCTTTATAATATATAGTCTTTTCTTAGATTTTATAACTTTTATTAAAAGTTTATTTTAAATTATAAATAAATCGCTCGTTTATTAACAGCTTTTATTTATAAAAAGAATCCCTTCTTTTAAAATGTTTATTATTAAGTTATATTTACTGAGTTAAAGAATCGCTTAATTAATATATTATTATTCGTTTACTTTAATTTTTAATATAAATTAATAATAAAAACAAACGTTTCGAATAAAGTTTTTAAAAAAGTATTATTATAACTTTAATTTAATTATAAATAATATTTAATAGTTTATTATTTTAAAATTATAATTCTAGCCGAGATTAATTATTTAATTTATAATAAAGAGATATTAATTATTATACGAGTCTTAAAAGCTTAAAAGTTAAAGTTAAAAGAGATATTAATTCGAATATAAGTCATTTTAAATTATAAGACTTTAAAATACTTTATAACAATTAAACCTTTAATTAATAAATAAGTATAATAAGCCGAAACGCTTTTATAATTCAATTTTATAATTAGAATAAAGCCGACTTTTATTTATAAAAACTAAGAAATAAATAATTAAATAATTATAAAGATCTCGACTTATATATAAACGCTTTTATAGTTTAAAAACTTAGACTTATAAATTATTATAGACTTAAACTTAAATTTAATAATCGATATTATATTTATAAACTTTATTAAAGGCTTTCACGATTTAATCGATGATTTTTTATAAATTAATCAGACGAATATAAATTTAAAAACATTTTATTAAAGAGTTATAAACGAGAACTTTAATTAAACGCTTTATAATAAACTACTTCTTTTTAAAGACTATTTAATAGTCTTTAAAGACAACGACTTTAAAATATATTTATTGAATAAAATATATAATCAAATATCAATAACTTATTTTAATCAATTAAAGATATATAAACTAGTCTACGAACACTATTATTAATCAAACCTTTATATATATATTGACTATTTTATAAATAATTATTAAACTTATTATCGCTTTTATATATCTCGAGATAAACTCTTTAATTTATTTAATCTACTTTTAATTTCAGACTGTTTTTAACAATATATATTTATAGACTTTAAAAAGTTCTTATTTAATAAGTTTAAAAGAGATATATTAATTATATTCATTTATTGTCTTAATAAAAGATCAATCTTTATTTTATATTATAAGAATATAAATATAAAAAAGACTGTTTAAATCTATCTCGATTATATATAACGTTATTATAAATTAATAAATATAATAATATCTGATTATAATCTGTAATTTATTTTAAAATTTTAAAAAGAGTTTAATTAAATCTTAAAAACGAAGATTAAATTGTTTATAATTAATCACGTTTAAATAAACGATTAAACGGAAAATATAAATTAATAAACCGATTAACGTCTTCGTTTATATATAAATTACTATTAAAATAATTAATCAGAATTGATTTTTATAATAAATTATATTTAAATTATACTTCTTTAAGATTTTATTATATTACTTTTAATATAAATTAAATTAAACTACGTCTTTTATACGAGTTTTAATTAGTCTCGGCTTATTATAAATGAATTTATAAACGTTTATAAGCAATTCTTATAAAATGAAGTAATCGAGTTTATTAAACGGATATATAACGCTTAAGAAATCGCTTATAATAGAATTTAATAAACTTAAAAAAGTTAATAATAATAAGCGAATAAACACTGCCGATTTATAAACTTTTAAATTAAGACAAAGTCTACGTCTTAATTAAAAACTAGAATATAAACCGCTTTAATCATAAGTTTAATTAATAAATAAAAAGTTTATATATAATATTAAAGTAAAGAAAGAACGTCTTTTAAATTAATTTATTACTTTCGATTTAAATTTACTTTATTATCTCGGTTAATAAACTTTATAAAACAATTAATAATCTGTTATTAAATTAATTATAAGAGTTAAAACTATTTATAATTATAAATAATCAAAACGAATAAAATATTAAAAAGATTTTAACCTTTTATAATTATTATAAAAAGTTATAATATTAAATTAAATAAATAAATAACGAATTAAACTTAATTTAATACGACATTTTTAACTTTATAAACTGTTTATATAAGCTTTAAAAGTTTTATAATAAGAATCTACGTCTATTAAAGCCTTTATAATATTTTATAAACTAGTTATAAAGTTAAAAAAAGGGTATATATGAATTAGAATATTATAACGACGAGAATAAGTTTTTATAAAATTTAAAGACGAGTTTTATTTAAAGAAAGGAATAATATCATAGACTTATTTTTAAAGCTATATATAACCCTTTATTAAACTTAATATAAAAAGAGAATAAATTAAGTAATTTATTATATGATTTCTTTATAAACTATTATAAGTTATTTATAAAAAGGAATAACTTTAAATTTAATTTATATTAAATTTATAAACTTAACTTATTTCTTTAACGTTAAATACTCATCTCTTTTTTTCTTTTAATTTTAAATCTTTAATAAAACTATTTTTTACTCTTTTAATTATTTATTATATTTATATATATTATAAATAAGAGTGATTATTAAAAGGCTAATAAATTGAATTCGTTATAATTTTTATTTTATAAGAATTATTTATAATAAATTAAAATTAATTAAAATTTATATAAAAAATATAATATAATATAATTTTTATTAAAAGTAAAATTATAAAATCTTAAAGAAATATAATTTAAAAGTAATTTATTATAAAAATTAATTCTAATTAATTATTTGAATAATAATTTATAAATAAATAAAGATATTAATTGATTTATTAATTTATATCTTTTATTTAATTTCTATCTTTAAAATTTAATTAAACTCTTTATAAACTTATAATTAAATATTGTTTATATTATATTAATAATATATAGAATAATTAATTCTAAAAGTACGAAATATATATAATATTATATATTCTTATTAAATTAATAATTAATAATTTTATTAAAGTGAATTATATAATTTATATATATTAAAATTAATATATCTCTTTAAATAATTAAGCTTTGTAAATAAGAAGTTAATATATTTAAAAATAGAATTATTTATATATAATTTCTATAATTACTTTAATAAAATTATAAAATATATAAGAAATATATAAAAAACTCTCTTTAAACTGTCTTTTAAACTATAGTTTAAATAGTGCTTTAAATTAATTATAAGTCTTATTTATAGTTTGTAAATGAATTATAAATACTTTATTAGTTTTATTTTATTTATTTATTAATCTTTAAATCAAGTTTATTTATATTAATCAAGTTTTTAAAAGCTTGATATAACTTTATTTTAATTATAATATTTATTAAATTGTCTTTATTATTAATTTATTTGACTTTAATAATCTTATATTATTTATAAACTTAATATAAATATATTAAGTCTATTATAAATCTCTTCTTTTATATTATATTTAACTTAATTAAATAATTATAAAGAGACTTTAAATTAATATATAAAACTAAAAATAATTACTTTAATTATAAAATCTTTTAAATTATTAACTTGAATATAAATTAATATATATAGTTTGAAAGTTAATATATTATAAGTCATTTATTTATATTTGATTAAAGATTAATAAAATATATTTATAAACTGATTTTATTTTATAAATATAATTATAAAATTGATTAATAATAATAAGTCTTTATTATTAATAAATTAAAAGAATTTATATTTAATAATATAAAAATAAGTCTTTTTATTATATTATTAAATATATTTATTAAATTATTTAATATTTATTTTTTATAAGTTTATTATTTAAATTATAAAAGATAAATTATAAAAGGATTTGTTTTAATAAATTATAATAATATAAATGCTTTTTATATATTATATTATATATTAATCTTTTATATTTATAGTTTTATAAGTCTTTTTATAAGAATTAATAAGATTTATAAAATTTATTATAATAAGCTTTAAATTTTAAACTTAATATTTTTAAGTCAATTTAATTAAATTATTCTTTTATATAATTAAACTTTTATAAAACTTAATTAAAGTTTATTTAATTAATTATTTTTATAACTTTATTAAGAACTTAATCTCTTATAATTTAACTTTTTTAATATTTATAAAAGTTTAATCTCTTTATATTATAAGTTTATAAAGATCACAATATAAAATAATAAGACTATAATAAATCACTATTATTAATTCACTTTTAAACGCTATATAATATTGAAATAATTTATATATTTAAATTATAAACTATTAATAATAAATGTCACACTTTTTTAATATTAAAGCGCTGAAGTTATAAAGCTTTTAATAAAAGACATATTATTAATTAAATAATTTGTCTTTTATAATAAAGTTTTATAAAGTATTTAAACGAGAAGAATTAAAGTAATAGTTTGAATAACGACTTTTAACGGCTATGTCTTATAGTCTTATCACTTTATATTGCGATCTTTATATAAATAAGGCTTTTTATATTAAAATTAATATATTTATAAATAAGAATTATTTTATAAGTATATTTATAAGAGTTAAAAAACTTTTCATTATAAAGTATTTTTAAAAACGTCTTTAATTATATTTTATAAAGAGTAATATAATAAGTTTAATTAATTTAATAGATTTTTAAAATACCTTTAAAATAAAAATAAATACTTTCAATTTATTTAATTCAATATTATAAATAATTTTAAATTAAAAAAAAAGAGTTTATAAATATATTTTTAAAATTAATTAATTTATTAAAAAGTTATATATAATATATTTCGTCTTTTATAATTAATAAATAATAAAGTTTAATTTAATTATTATTCTTATATTATATAAAGACTTTAAAATTAAATAAAAAGTCGTAAATTAAAATTATATTAAGTTTATTATAATAATATAAAACGTTATTAATAATCTGTTTAATTTATAATTTAATTATTAATTAAATAAATAAAGAATAGTCAAGTCTTAAAACATAAAATATATATAATATTATATATTCTTATATGATTAATAATTATTATTTTATTGAAATAAATTATATAATTTATATATATTAAAACTAATACTTTTCTTTAATTAATTAATGTTTTATAATCAAATAATTAATATATTAATATTATAATTAAAAACTATAATCAAATATTAATAATATTTAAAAGTAAAATTATTTTATATATAGCTTTTATAATCACTTTAATAAAACTATAAAATATATAAGAAATTCTCTTTAAATTTACTTTTTAAATTATTTATAAATTATTTTTATAAATTATAAATAAGTTATAAAACTTATTTACGGACTATAAATGAGTTATAAATATAAGATTAACTTTTTAATATTACTTTCTTTAACTTTCGTCGATTTTACTTATTTATATTTATTATATTATATAATTAAAACGTTTATAAAAAGTATAAAGAATTAAAAAGAATATATAATAAATGAGAATAACTCGTAGTAAATAAAAGAGGTTTTATAACAAGTCGTAAAGAGTATAAAAAGAGTAAAGAAGTTTTATATTCATAAATATATAATAGTAAAATATTAATTTTATATAATAATAAAGTGTTAACTTTATATTTATTTAATAAACTTAATTAAAAAGTCATAATAATATATTTATAAAAGATTAAAGATTATAATTCCTTTATTTAAAGTATATTATTAACGGACTTAAAATTTGAATATCGATATTCAAACTTAATAATTAAATAAAATAATATTAGTTTTATTTAATAAAAACCCTTTTAAATATTATTCAATGTTATTTTATATAAATTGAATTAACTTTGAAGTTATTATTAAATAATCCGGGTATTACCCGACTATTTAATATATAAAAAACATAGTAGAAAAAGCAGAATATTTTTATAAATAATATAAATAATATCTGTTTGATTAAATAAGAGTTAACGGCATTATTCGTCGTATATTTAAGCGAAAGCCCATTGTTTTACACGATTTCAATACTCTTTTTCTATTTATAAAATTATTAAGAAAACGTTTAAATTTTATTTTATTATCTTTTTTTTTTATTATCTTATATTTTTTAAGAATATAAAAGTATATAAGACTCGTTTTTAAAGATTGTTATAATAAGGGTTTCGCTTAAGTATACAACGAGTAATATTATTAACTCTTATTAAATTAAAGCGAGACAATCTCGAAATAAAATTAAGCGAGAATTCATCTCTTTTTAACTCTTTGATTAATTATCGGCGCTTTAAAATATTATTCCGCCAGTTATTTAAAATCCGACCGGTTATTTAAAAGAAGCTGAGTATTTAACTCGTAAGATTTTAATTCTTAAATAACTATTTGTTTGTATCACTCTGCGAGTGATATAAAGCGTCTTCCCGAAGGTGAGTCTTCCACGGGGCACACAGTACTATAGACGTATAGTACTGATGCTCGTTATGGATGTGACTGATTTGTATTCAATAGGCCACGTAGGCCACTATATACTCTATGAAAAGCGGGTCCCTGTGACAGAAGTGAAACAGGTCACATGACTAAGTCATGTGACCGATTCACATTCAAACACTATTTAATACTCTTTTTAAATTAATTCGAAATATTCAATTATTAAGTCTGTCGATATTATAATTTAATAAAATATAGTCGCTTTAATATAATTTATTTCTTAATTTCTTCGTTTATTTACTTTTATTAAAAATCTTTAATTATGTCTTTTATTATAAGCTTTATTAAATTCTTTATAAAATTCTTCTTATTTTTTAATATAAATACTTCTCAATCTTATAAGTAATTCTAAAGCCTTTTTAAATCATTTATATTAATAAGTTCAAAAATATCTTTAATTTAATTAATAAAATAATTTTAAAAGTATTTATATAATTTATTATCTTTTTAAAGCTTTAATTTGACTTTTAAACTTTTATTTTAAAACTTAATATAAGAGTTTATATATTTATTAAATATTTATTAAATGAAGTTTATTAAATTAAAAAAGTTAAGTTTTATTAATAAGAAAATAAAAGAATTATTTAATATTATAAAAGTATTCACAGATATTAAAAAAGGGCTTTATAACAGTTTATAATAATTTATAGAAATAAGTAATACGTTTATAATAATTTATAAATATATAATAATATAATATTAACTTTATATTCTTTTAATAAGTTTATAAAGATATTTATAAATATTAAAGAAATAGTCTCTTTATAATTATACGGCAATTAAATATTAATTGTATTCTTTTAATAAGTTCGTAAAGTATTTATAAATATTAAAAAAGCGGTTTTTTTATAATTATATAATAATTAAATATTAATTATATTCCTTTAATAAGTTTATAAAGATATTTATAAATATTAAAAAGAGTCTTTTTATAACAGTTTATAAAGACGGGTAATAAATCTATAATCGTTTATAAATATAATAATAAGATATTAACTTTATATAATAGTCAAGTATTAATTTTATATTTTTTTAATAAATTCGTAAAGATATTTATAAATATTAAAAAGAAAAGAAAGAGGTCTTTTTATAATCTGTTTATATTATTTAAATAATATAATAGAGTCGTATTCAAGGCACGTAATACGTATAGTATTTTATACTTGTTTAAATAATGACTAAAGTTTAATTAAAGTATTACGGAGTCTATATATATTGAAACCGGTGCGTCCTTTTAATTAATCAGTGCTTTATAATCAAGGGTCAGTGTAGCGAGCGTAGCGGCAGCGAGCGTAATAAGTGTAATAATAGTGATTATACACTGGCACTACTTAAAAATAGAACTGTATTTATATAGCCTTTATAAGTGCTTTAATAGAACCGTAAAGCATAAAAGAAATACATAAGAAACTCTCTTTAAACAGTCCTTTAAATTGCGTTTTAAATAGTCTTTTAAATTGGCCGTGAGTCTTATTCATAACTTGTAAATTATTTATAAAACATTTTAATAGGCTAAAAATGAATTATAAACGCTTTGTCAGTCTTATTCTACTTATTTATTGACTTTTAAATCAAGCTTATTTATATCAATTAAGGTTTTGAGAGCTTGACACGGCTTTGTTTTAATTATAACGTCCGCTGAATTATTATTACTATTAATCTATTTGACTTTAATGATCTCACGTCGTTTATAAGCTTAATATAAGCACATTAAGTCAATTATAAGTCTCTTCTCTTATATCGTATTTAGTTTAATTAAGCAGTTATAAAAGGACTTTAAATCAATATATAAAACAAAGAGTAATTGCTTTAATTATAAGATCTTTTAAATTATCGACTTGATTACGGCTTTTATATCAAAGCCATAAGTTAATACGTATAACTCAGAAGTTAATATACTATGGATTATCCGTTTATACTTGATTAAAGACTAATAAAATATATTTACAGACTGATTTCGGTTTATAAATATAATTACAAAGCCGATTTATGATAATAAGTCCTTGTTATTAATAAAGGAAGCGTTTATAAATATTAATAGACTAAGGGAATCTAAGTTTAATAATATAAAAGTAAGTCCTCTTATTATATTATCAATCTGCTATTGAATACACTTATTCAACTGCTTAATATTTTCCTTTTACGGGTTTATTACTTGGGCTATAAAAGATAAATCATAGACAGATTCGGATTAACAGACTATAATAATATAAGCGCCTTTTATACATTGGGCAACGTATTAGTCCTTCGTATTTACAGTTTTATAAGTCTCTTTATAAGAATTAATGAGATCCGTAAGCTTTATTATAATAAGCCTGAGGTTTTAAGCTTAATATTCTTAAATTAACTTAATTAAATTGTCTTTTTATATAATTAAACCTTTATTAAACTTGATCGGAGTTTATTTAATTAACTGCTCTCGCGGCTTTATTAAGAACTTAACTTCTTATAATTTAATCTCTTCAACGTCTATAAAAGTCTAGTCCGTTAAAAAGAGAGTATTATCTGTTTAAAGTCTAATAATACCAAGGCTATTTAAAAGAGTGTATAAAAGACAAAGGTCGTAAATAAACTGCTTTATCTTGAGTTTATAGACGTAGTATTAATAATATGTCTTAAATCAATGGTTTCTAACTTTTAATACTTTATAAAGAGGTTTTACGACCCGTAAAATTATTTCTGATTATAAATTAAGCTTAAAAAGAAGTTATATAAAGATATTTCTACTCAAGAAAGTATTAAATTATATATAGGCTTATAAGTTATCTCGTAAATATAAAGGCTTATAAGTTATCTCGTAAATATAAAGTTATAAATTTAATTTATTATAGTTTAAACGTAAGTATAAATATGATTTATTAATTAACTCATTAAATTATTAACGATTATATAAAGACTAAGTCCTTCTTTTAATCGTTATAAGCTTATATGACAAGCCTTGATTTCTTAAAGGCTTTATTAATATTAAAATGCTTGATCTCGTCAATAAACTATAAGTTGAATATATAGACGCTTTACGGAACGTCTCTGTCCGTTACGATTATAAAGACGCCTTTGTCAAGTAGTCTATTGATCTCTTTATGTCAAGAGTCCGTAAAAGGGGTTTCTTATATCAAGACTAATATATCCGCAGATAGAAGTTGCTTTACGGGTATATTTACGGAGGTCAAGTGATTTTCGGTCACAGAGTGTTCAGTCACGGAGTGTTTTCGGGGTCGTTCTCGGCTACGCTTTATAGTAAGTTCAGCGGGTTTAATAGATTTTTAAAGGACTTCCGAAGTAAGTAAAAGTGCTTTCAATTCGTTTAATTCAATGTCATAAGTGTTTTCAAAGGTTTTAAACTGAAAGTAAGGTTTTATAAACGTGTTTTTAAAGCTAGTCAGTCTGTTAAAGAGTTATATACGGCACGTTTCGCCTTTTATAGTCAGTAAACAATAAGGTCTAGTTTAATTGCCGCTCTTCCGTTATATAAAGACTTTAGAATTGAATAAAAAATTGTGAATTAAAGTCGTGTCAAGTTTATTACGATAGTATAAGGCGTTATTAATAGTTTATTTAATTTATAACTTAATTATTTCGGCTATTGCCTTCCGTATTACAATTACTCGATCCGTAATAAACAGGGCAAAGAGGTTTAAATTACTTATCCGTAAATAAGCTTTATAAACCAAAAGGATAAGTATTAGTCTATTAAAGCCAATAGTGTTATTAACGGCTTTTACAACTATTTATAAGGCCAGTTCTTTATAAATGTCTTTACACTCGTTTATAATAATCTAATAAACTCTTTATAAAGTTAAGTAAGCTTGTTTAATAAGTTTAATAAATTAATACGCCTCGATTAAAACAGCTTTTATTAAAATAACTATAATTATAATATACTATTAGAATTCCTTATTAATAAAGTTTTTATTAACGTCGTGAGTGATATATTCAAAGGGTTTAATATATATATCGATTTAATAGACTTATAAAATGTCTTAAATATATTTTACAGATATGTTTTATAATTAATAAACGGCTTAATAACGGGTTGCCTCGTCGATTATATATAAAATTAACGGCAAATATCCGAAATAACCTCTGACTTTTTCAAATTATCTGAAATAACCTTTAAAATATCTCAAATAACCTTCGGGTTACTTTGAGGGTACTTTTTATATCTGAGATAACTTTTTTACCAAGGGTATTTCAGATATAATTATTAATATTAAATTAGTTTATAAGTATTTTAAAGATATTTCTTAATATAAAAGTTAGCTTATATTCTTAGCTTTAAAATAAAAAAATAGAAAAGTTAATAGCTTTAAAACTCGCTTAATTATTATAAATTTAAATAATTATATTTTAAATTGCTTATTTAAAATTTAATAACTAAGCGAGTTTTAAAGCTATTAACTTAATTCTTTCTTAACTTTAAAGCTAAAAATATAAACTAACTTTTATATTAAGAAATATTTTTAAAGTGCTTATAAACTAATTTAATATTATAAAATATATTAAAATTTAATTTTTTTAAAAAAGGTTATCTCAGATATTTTTAAAAAGGTTAAGGGTTATTTCAGTTATAAAAAATTATAAAAGGGTTATCTCAGATATAAAGGGTACTCTTAAAGTAACCCGAAGGTTATTTGAGATATTTTAAAAGTTATTTCAGATAATTTGAAAAAGTCAGAGGTTATTTCGGATATTTGCCGTAAAATTAAACTGTTATTAATATATATAATGTCTATATATATTAAATAATTAAAATCGAGGTCTTTATAAAGGGTAAATTTAAATCAGTTTAGAAAACATTTATATTTCTAATAAAAGGAATAGTATTTAATCAAGTAGTCAATTATTTATTTATCAACGTTGTTATATTTAAAGCGCTTAAAGACTCTATATAACTTTTCGACTGATAAATGGCCGAAATAACGGTATAAGCAGTGGATTTTAATATTAGTAAAGTAATACGGATTATAGTCAAAAGACTCTTGAATATAAGTTTATAATGCCTTTCTTTATATAAGAAACAAGTGTTTAAATCATCGTATTATTAATAAGATAATAAGTTTATTTCTTTCGCCGGACGTAGGAAATATAAAGTTAATTAAAGTGTTTATAATATTATTATAGTAAACCCGTAATCTATTTATATTTATAAGATAAAATAAAAAAGAAGTGTCTGTTTTTACGACGTAAAAGTCAATTAAATTAATTAGTGTTTTAACTGTGACTGATTTAATTAATATAGTTGAGCCGATGCCGAATTAAACGTTTACGGCTTTAGTTTATATAGTATTAATATCCGTATTATTATTTATTATAGTCTTATATATAAGGTATTATCCGTAATCTGTAATAAACTTTTTAAAAGCACTTATATTGATTATAACGCTATAGAATTCCTTAAAGGTATAGCGCTTTATTATAATATATATAAAAGGGTCTTATTTACAGTTTATAACGTTTATAACAAGTTTGACAAATGTGTTTATAAATGGGTTTTCAAGTGTAATTAAATATATAAAAAAGCGGTTAATTAATACGGTTGTGATATTGAAAGCTTAATCGTTTATAAAAGGTCTGAAAGTAATTAAAAACGTTTCTGAAGTCTTTTATTCTTGAGTGTTTGAATTAAAGTCGATTATAAAGGCTTTTATTAACTCGTTAAAAGATTCCTCTTTTTTATCTTCTTTTTCATAGTTTAAGAAAAACTAAGTGATCCGGTTATTAAGTCTCTTCTTATACTTATCACGCTCTTCTTAAATATACTTTATAGACTAATATCTTTTTTTATATATATATAACATTTCTTATTAATTTGTCTACGAGGGTACGCGTTTATATAAAAACTGTTATAAGAGTTATAAATAAGGCTTAGTCGATACGGATATTGTTAACAATAGCATCGGTTTATAAAATAAGTATTTGAGTCAATTTACGGGTTTTATAAGTCCGTAATAAAGGCTTGAGTATTGTTTAAAGGATTAAAAGCTTTATACGTTGTAATAAAAGACTGTAAATCGTTAATAAAACTAATTAAAGTGTTTATAAGTTTATAATAGGCGTATTTACAGGGTTTTAATTCCTGGTAAACTATAATAAGCTTATTATATAAAAACTCGTTTATTTTAAGCGCTTTGTTAAAATTGTACTATAAATACCGAAAGTTTTTAATAAGAATTTATAAGTATTCTATAATTGACTTCTTTATATTCTTATCAATTATAGTCCGTAACTTAAGCGTATTTTATTAAGTGAAGATATTATACTTATATTCTGACTCTTTAAAGTAATTACGGGTCGCTTTATATAACTTATTAAAAGAGACATTAAAGCGATTACTTTTGAAGTTAATATAATAATGGTTTAAGACTAGACCGCGTAATATAATAGAATAAGTTTAATTAAACTCTTGTTTAAGAATATTAGCCTTTTAATAAAAGTCTGTAAAGATAATTAGTTTAAAGTCAAAGTTATTGTTTTCACTATTATATTTAACTTTATTAATATAGAGTTTAATTAAATTGATTAACTCCTTGTCATAAGTCTTTGCTTAAGTAGTTTAAACGTCTATGACTTAAGTAATAAAAGGGTTTTATTGATTAACGGACGGGGTTTATTAATTGATAAAGGGATTTTAATTTGTATTCTGAGTTTTAAGAGTATTACGGTCTATAACTTAAGGGTTAAGTGTGTTTTAATTTATAAGATTAATTTTAAAGCCATTTTAATCTATAGCTTAGATTTGTTTAAATAAGTCAATTATTAAACTAATGATTTTATTGAGTTTAAAAGAATTAAAAGTTCTACTTTCTTTGATTTGTTTTTAAATCTCTTCTTTACTTTATTTAATTAAGTCTTTTTTTTATAATATATTATAAAGGGATTATATAATAATGACTCGTTTGTCTTTTATAGTCTATATATTATATTTATAAAGAAGATTCTATAAATTACAAATAGTTATAAAACTATTAACTTTAAAAATAACTTCTATAAAATCTATAAAGTCTTCTTTATATTACTTTTATAAATCGTCATTTATAAGCTTAAAGTATTTATATTCGAAGACTTTGAACTTGATATAACTATTGACGTCGCTTATAAATATAAGGTCGACTTCTTAACTTTACTTCTCTTAACTTTAATTGATTTGCTCACTTATATCTATTATATTAAAGAGCGTAAGACGTTTATAAGTAATATAAAAGATCGAAGAGAGTTCGTAACGAGTGAGGAAAGGCTCGTAACGGGTGGGAAAGGTTTTATAATAAGTAAGAGAGAATATATAACGGTTTATAAAGACTGAAAAAAGGTTTATAAGAGTTTATAAAGAGTATAAAAAGGGTAAAAGTTCGAGATTTAAAGAGATTAAAAATAGAAGGTTTTATAATAATCTGTATTCGCGTTTATTACACTTTTAATAAACCGTATTAAGACTTAAATAAATATATAAAAATAGTGGATAGTTTGTAATCTTTAACTTTTAACCTTTTAATAAGTCGTATTAAGATATAAATAAGCGGTCGCTTTTATATTAAACTTAATAAAAGAGTATTAACGGTCTGTAATCCTCAACTTCCGACCTTTTAATAAAGTTATATTAAGATATAAATAATAGTGAGTATTAAATATATTGCTGATTTATATACGCTCACTAATTAATGTTTATATTACTTAAATAATATAGTGGAGTCGTATTCAAAGCATATAATACGTATAGTATTTTATACTTGTTTAAATAGTGACTGAGGTTTAATTAAAGTGTTACGGAGTTTATATATATTGAAACCGGTGCGTTCTTTTAATTAGTCAATACTTCGTAATCAGGGGTCAGTACAGCGAGCGTAGCGGCAGCGAGCGTAATAAGTACAATAATAGTAATTATATATAATCATATAATAATTAAGTGTTAACTTTATTATTTTATATAAAAGACGTCGATTCGAGTCTTTTTAAATATAATATCTTAAATATAAACTTTTAATCCTTATATTCGATCTCTTTTTAAATTTTATAAACGTATTTATTTTATATAATAAACGTAAATTCAATTATAATTAAATATAATATCTTAAATATAATATTCTCAATCTTTATATATAACTTCTTTTCGAATCCTTAAAGTTATACTCTTAATTAAATATAATATCTTGAGTATAATCACTTTTAATTTTTATAAACAATAAATAATCAATTCTTTTAACACTTTTTTAAGTCTTATTTATTAGTCTTAAATATTCATTTAATTCAATTTCTTTTAAAACCTCGTCAATTTATAATAATCTATATAATTGACTATTAATTAATATTAATTGAATAAATAAAAAATAATTAAGTCTTAAAGTATAAAATACGTATAATATTATATATTCTTATAAGATTAATAATTATTATTTTATTGAAATAAGTTATATAGTTTATATATATTGAAATTAATACTTCTCTTTAATTAATTAATACTTTATAATCAAATGATTAATATATTAATATTATAATTAAAACTATAATTAAATATTGATTATTACTTTTTATATTATAATTATTTAATTTATAATAAATAGAATAAAAGAGTTGAAGTTATTTATCTTAAAATAAACTTTATAAATTAAAAGAATTAATATTAATTTATTAAAGTTAATAATATTATTTATAAAATTAATTATTTTTAAATCTTTTTATATTTATTTATAATAATTTAATATATTAATATATTTTAATTAAAATAGTTTTTATTGAAATAATTATAATTATAATATATTATTAGAATTATTTATTAATAAAGTTTTTATTAATATTATAAGTAATATATTTAAGAAGTTTAATATATATATTAATTTAATAAACTTATAAAATGTTTTAAATATATTTTATAAATATGTTTTATAATTAATAAGTGACTTAATAATAAGTTGCTTTATTAATTATATATAAAATTAAACTATTATTAATCTATATAATATTGATATATATTAAATAATTAATATTAAAGTTTTTATAAAGAGTAAACTTAAATTAATTTAAAGAATATTTATATTTTTAATAAAAGAAATAATATTTAATTAAATAATCAATTGTTTATTTATTAATATTATTATATTTAAAACGCTTAAAGACTTTATATAACTTTTTAATTAATAAATAATTTGTTTATATTATTTAAATAATATAATAAAGTCGTATTTAAAGCACGTAATATATATAATATTTTATATTCGTTTGAATAATAATTGAAGTTTTATTAAAATATTATATAGTTTATATATATTGAAACGATACGTTTTTTTAATTAATTAGTGCTTTATAAATAAAAGGTTAATACGTTTAATATTATACGCTTAATATTATAATTATATATTAATAGTACTTGAAAATAAAACTATTTATATATAGCCTTTATAAGTGTTTTAATAAAACCGTAAAATATAAAAGGAATATATAAAAAACTCCCTTTAAACAGTCTTTTAAATTACGTTTTAAACACTTTTTTAAATTAATTATAAGTTTTATTCATAGTTTATAAATCATTTATAAAAGTTTTAACGGACTGAAAATAAACTATCAACGTTTTATTAGTCTTATTCCACTTATTCAATGACTTTTAAGTCAAGCTTATTCGTGTCAATCAAGTTTTTAAGAACTTAATACGGCTTTGTTTTAATTATAACGTTTATTAAATTGTTATTATTGTTAATCTATTTAACTTTAATAATCTCACGTTGTTTATAAGCTTTATATAAATATATTAAATTAATTATAAGTCTTTTCTTTTATATTATACTTAGTTTGATTAAATAGTCGTAAAAAGACTTTGAATAAATATATAAAACAAAGGGCAATTACTTTAATTATAAGATCTTTTAAATCATTGACTTAATAACGGCTTTTATATCGAAGTTATAAATTAATATATATAATTCAAAAGTTAATACATTATAAGTTATTTGTTTATATTTGATTAAAGACTAATAGAGTATATTTACAGACTGATTTCAGTTTATAAATACGATTACGAAGTCGATTTATAATAATAAATCTTTATTATTAATAAAAGAAGCGTTTATAAATACTAATATAAAAGGGGAAGAAGCTCAGTATATATCGAGAGCAAGAACGTCGAATAAGAGTAAGGATAAAAACAAGGCCACTTAAAGAGGGGATAAATGGAATCGATTATATAAAGCCTTAAAAGCTAATTCTTTATATCTATTCTAATAGATCTTAAAATATAAATCAAAAGTCAAGTAATAAAGTGGGGTAAAAAGTATATTCTGTGTGAGTGATGAAAAGAAAAGAGTGAGTATTATAACGAGTGTTGTTCTCTTTAATTAATTAGTCACTTGACTATTAGTCACTTGACTTCTACTTGACTCTAGCCCTGTTATATTCGTCCCCCTATTCACTTCTACTCGTCTCCGAGTAGCTTGTCAAGAGTGAATAGAACCCGTAATACTATATATATTCCCCCTCTCTCTCTTCTATTTTAAAAAACCATCCTTTTTTTATATCAAAAATATTTAGACGTTTAAACATCAAATCCATTAAATCTATTAAAATAAACGTTTATTTTATTAATTCCTTTATTATTAACAGCCTTAAACTATTTTAATAAGTCAGAACGATCATCTCTACCGCTCAAATCGCTTAAAACCGACCTCGTTGTCGCCGTCGACCCTTTCGATAATCTTGACTTCGACGAATTCTAACTTCAATCCTCTTTAAAATGATTAAAAAGATTAAAGTTCTTCCTTCCACTAATAAATCCTTTAGTAAAACAGTCTTAAAGTATTACTGACTTTAAGCTTTCGGCCTACGCCGCCGCCTCCGAGTATCTAAAGTTTTTAAAGCACTTTCGATTTCAATAAAGCTCTTCGAATTTACTTAGTCCTTCGAGTTTAATAAAGTCCTTCGACTTAAGACAATAACGACATTCCTTTTACTCTCTTAAGAAGTCCCTTTTCGATTCTTGTTTATAAAACTGACACTTCTTTAACTTCTTGTCTAAGTCAATTAAATAATTTTAAAAACAAAGCTTCTACTCTTTTAGAAAGACTCTTATTAGCTTTTAACTTTAAAGCTGACACTTTTATAACTTTCTTATTTAAGTCGATTTGACTTCGATAAAACTGACTTTCGACTCGAAGATAATTATAAAGACAAAGTTTCTATTCTTTTAAAAAGACTCCTTTTAATTTTCGTTTATAGAACTGATACTTACGTAATAAGATTATTTAAATCCGTCGACTTTTTTTCCGATGAGTTATACTTTATTCACTTCTAAGTCTCTCTGACATCATCGATCTTTAAATAAAGCTGACAGTTCCGTAAAGCTTTTGACCTTCGATCTTTCGACATAATCCTTCGATACGAATCTACGAATCCTTCTCTTCGATATAAATCCTTCTCTTTAAACTCAAGTTAATCGACGCCTCTGATTCCGTTTAAACATATTAATTAGACTCTTTCTTGACTAATTCTAAGTCTCTCTCTTCGATTGTTTAAGAGTAAGAAATCGCTAATTATATTTAATATAACCTTGAATTGTCGACTATCCCTGCCGTTCAATAAGATCAAGAGAAGTATTAGTTAATTATATGATAAACCCCGTTAATCTTTACTGACATTCAATATAAAGTTCTGCCCCTTGTCTTAAATAGGCTTCTCCTTTGCCTTTGCCTCAAATAAGCTTTTCTTTTATTAGACAAAGTATTGCTTTCCTTTTATTATTGCTTTTGTTTTGTCTTATTTTAAGTGGGCTTTTCTTTTATTAAATAAGGTCGACCCTCTTATT
>Ga0302221_10001001_pt1 | contig 18690 bp, 2 predicted proteins | sample II_Palsa_E2_1_FD_193517 | JGI IMG/M metagenome (GOLD analysis project Ga0302221, IMG submission 193517) | Peat permafrost microbial communities from Stordalen Mire near Abisko, Sweden - II_Palsa_E2_1 | ecosystem: Environmental > Terrestrial > Soil > Palsa > Peat permafrost | place: Sweden... | reverse complement strand
AGTCCATGGCCACCTACGTTCTCTAGTCCGCTGCGCTGGCTATCCAAAACTCTACTCTCTTTTTTAATAGTGTGCGCATAGCAAGTGTTGTGAGTGAGTGCGCGCGGGGTTGTTAGAGTGCTTTTTGGATTATGATTTGGATTAGATTTAGCATTTTGTGGATTAGATTTAAAATTCCCCTTATTAAAAGCCTAAATTACTTCTTAAATAAAAACTGCATCTGTTCTTTCTTTAAACTCCTGACTTTGCCTTACTTATGCTTCATTATAGCTTTCATTTATAATTCTATCTCCGTTATTCTAGCTATACTTCAATCCCTTAATAGAAAATTTCTAAAATGGAAAGTGTTAATAATAGAGCTACAATTTAAATAACAAACACATGATAGTATAGTATTATAGTACATTAAAGATTATATATTTTATTATTATTTATAATAACTACTTAGAAATTTCCAAGGCGTTTAATAATTATAGGTTTTACTAATTATTATTGAATTTCTAACTAAATTTTCTACGCTTTATTTTAAATAAGTACAAGAATAACTTAAAGTAATTAAAGCAGTTATATACTATTTATACTATACTTGCTTGTATTAATTTCAACTTTAGTAATATAGAATAATCTAGTAAACATAAGTTACTTATTATAAGGTTTATATAATAAACAATTCTTTAGCATGCTCTATTTTCGAGAGTAATAATTCGAGTATATAAAGACCCTTATTGTGATAGCTCTAGCTGCCACCATGCTTACAAGCTATGTATAGTGTAGGGTGGCGAACCTTAGCTAGTGTGTTAAAGGAATACTCACGCTACTTAAGTTACTTAAATAGTTACTCATTGAATATTAAGTAGAGTATAAGTAGCTACTTAGATTACTTAAGTAATACTTAACGTCATGTGAAATCACTTAAACTTTAATATAAACTATGTAAATTTAAGTAATAAAGAGGTAAAATATAACTTGGGAGTCTTTTAAAACTTTTAAGAAAGATATATTAAGCCTAATATAGCAAACCGTATACTTAATATAACTAGTAAGGACCTATCTTATAAGCACTCGCATATGTGATACTTATATTAGGTGACTTAGGGTATAAAGGGCTCCCCCTCTTCTAATATATATATAAGCTCTCACAAGTACCTAATTTTAGCTATTTAAAGCGTGTTTTCTGTGTAATAAGACCTTCTTTTATTAGCTTTCGACATTCTAAAGTCACATTTATTTATACACATAATAGACTACTTATACTACTTAAGTTACTTAAGTGGTTACTTAATAAGTATTAAGTAAAGTATAAGTAGCGCTTTGATTGGTTAAATAAAGTATAAGTAGAACCCACTACTCTACTCTACTCTACTCTACTCTACTCTACTCTACTTATTTGACACACTGACCTCAGCTAGAAGAAAAGGCCTTACAAGAACGTCTCTCGGATACCAACAAGCAAGCAACAAGTAAACGCATATGTAGCTATAAAGCAATAACAAAAGAAACAACTAAAGCATGCGAGAACCAAGTATAATTATAGGGATAAAGATTTAGATACCACAATTTTTAGCACAAAAGATTTATATACTATTTAAAGATTTAAATATTATTAGCCCTGTGATTGATAATTGTAAGAGCAGTGAGCTTACTGCTCTTATTATCGACAAGCATATTAACGTTTTTCTAGTGTAATTAAAGCTATATTATAGTGTTATAAGTACAATTTATAAAGCTATATTCTACTTATTATTATTCTTTCTCTTTTTACACTATAGCCTTACTTTATAAGCTTTAAAATATTGTAAATAAAAGCAATTACTTCCTCTCTTTTGACAATCTTTTTAAAGTAATTTGTAATGCATCTATTAAGTATAAATTTAGCTTTAAAACCCCTTATAAAGACAAGAAACAAGCTTGCTATAAGTGTGCAAATGCCTCTTTCTTATAAAGTGTTATTGCCCACTTAAATGCCAAAAACAAGAACAAAATTATTATTAATATTGTCAATCCTTAGCATACTTGCATTAATAATGCTATATTTAAAGGGGACATTACAAGTTGTCAAATATAATTTTAAAAGGTAATTGCTTATTATATAAATATAAAATCAAATATACTAATTAAAGAGATTTGGAGTATGCTTAAGGTGTAGTATATAAAGGTTATTAGCTATAAAGTAGCTTAATTAGCTTGACTTGGACTTTAAAGAGGAGACGTAGCTGCTTATTATCTCTCTTTTAAGCTTCTTCTTGCATATTTCAAACTACTTAAAGCCAAAGCTTAACAAGCTTATTTTAATCTTATTATTTGTGCTTATACAAGTCTATTTTAGCAGTGCTTTATATGCCTTTATTAATCTAGCAAGTCCTTTTACTATATATGTCAATTGTTTGCTACTAATAATACATTCTTAAAAGGTTAATTTATCTAGCAATTGCTCTATGCAATAAAGATAAATGCTAATAGCAATGCCCTTATTTTAACTTAAGCAATAGTAAAAAGCAAAAATAAGGATTCTTGGCAGTATTTCTTTATTAACCTTATATAAGCAATTCCTAAAATCAAGGAAGAAGCAATTATATTTATTTCCGATTATAATAAAGGACTTTTAGCTGCAAATAATAAGCTTGGGGCAAAGATAATTTAAGCAATTTGCGCTTATTATTTAATAGACAACTTTACTACAAAATATAGTTATATGCTAAAACTACCCTTTTAATTAATTTGCTAGGCCAATTTTATTGCTAAATTCAACAAATTAATCAACTAACTGCAAAAGATTAATGCTAAGGCAGCTACTTACTTGCTATTAGCAAAGCTAAAACTATAGGCAAAAGCTTACTTTATAAGTGCTTGTTTTGGTTATAATACTTTAAATGTAGTAAAGTCTATTAATAAGACACCAAAAATCGATTAAAAGCTTTTAATCCTTTAACTTCTTAACTCCCTTTAAAACTATATAATAAATTTACACTTTTACTAGCTTAACCTTGCAATAAGTGCTTATAAGAGTGAAAAATAGACTCTTTAAGCAAGAGCAAAGCTACAAAAATACTGCCTTTTTGCTTATACAAATTTAGTAATTCTAAGATTATTAACATAAGGATTAGTTAAGCAATTAAATAATAATAATATATATAGTAAATCTTAAAGAGGGCACTTGCTTTTACTTAATTTATCAAGAGAATAAGATATTATATAAGTATGCAATCACAACAATATTTGCAGTCTTTAGCCGAGATCTTACGCCTTATATGCTAAAGATCCTCTTAATTAAGATATAGAAAAAGACTTACACCTTAAACTTCCCCTTCTTTAATATTATTAACCTTTAAAAGGTTAATACTAACTCTAAATGTCACTTTCCCCTTACACAAGTTCCTTGCAGTCGACCGAAAAAAGAGTAATATAAGAAGGGCAAAACAAGAGCTTTATAAGGAGAGGCAATAGCATATGCTTTTGCAAAGCTAGCAGATAATAAAGACAATAAGATCTAGTTGCTATATTACTATTTTATATATAAAGGAAGGGGACACTATTTAACTATATGCAAGAGACTTTACAAGTAGCGATAGTAAGCTTATAAGGGGGCGGCGGTGAAGTTGATTAGAGGGCGACAGTGAGGTGCTAGAAACACTAAAATGACTTAGTTATTAAGGGGTAAATATTATAGTATGCTTGTAGTATTTAAATCTTTAAATGGTATATAAATCTTTTGTGCTGAAAATCGTAGTATCTAAATCTTTATCCTATAATAGTGTGTCAAATAATTTGATTTGATTTGATTAATGGCTCTTAATCAAATCAAATCATGAGATTAAAGCATTAATCAAATCAAATCATAATTATGATTATAATAATTTATGTGCACGTGATCCGGAAAAACTCGGTCCGGTGGCCGCTATACCCCTTTTAGTACCCGGAGCCTCGCATAACCTCATGTGCTCTACCCTTGTATAGCATCCGACTATATAAGGACACATATAAGGGAGTTACACTCCTCTTACAAGTAGTATACTAATATAATGCACTTATCTTGCCTTATATATTACTAGCTAGTATCAAAGTAATAAGTAAAATAGTTATATACAAGTATAATTAGAATAATTATAATTAATTATAACTATTAATCAAGTCAAATTAAGCCTTATTAAGCATTGTCTTAATCAAATTCAAATCAAATCAAGTTATGATTAATCGTGACTAATTAGATTACTTGATTAGTCCTTTGACACACTCTCTTATAATTATAAATCAAAAGCAAAAATGCAAAACAAGCAACGAATATACAATTATTAAGTGATGTAGAATGATATATATAGATGATTAGGAGTGAAAGTGATATGTGTCTAGCTAAGTACAGTACAAAAACCTAGAATATATAGTAAAACCTCAGCATAACAATACTCTATATAACAATATCCTTACTAATAGCGATACAGCTATAAGTCCCACTATTTTTTTTGCCCTAATTTAACGATAATCTCTATATAACAATTATTGTAAGCATTTACAGTCCCGAATTTTTTTTGTATGGAATATCGTTATAGATGGATCAATTTGTTACTAGTTCCAGGCCTAATGTCCCCTAAAATGAGGGCCATTTAGCATCTCAAGCTATCGACCTCACTAAATTGCAGCTTATAAAGCTCACCACCGAAAGGATTCTAGTGGAGCTTTTTAGCAGGGTCAATTTCATTGGCAAGACCTGAGCGTTAAGGCTTTTTTAATTATAATTTACAACTTTTAATATTATATATTATTGCACATAACACTCGATATAACAATACCTCGGTGTATCGTTAGGAATCTAGGCTAAAAATGGTATTGTTATGCGGAGGTTTTACTGTATATCCCTTTTATAGTCACGTGCAACGCTAGCTAAGAACCTCCAAAATCGGTAGAATGTAGCAGTCTCCTTGGCGCCCCGCCACAATAGGCTATGCTATGTCACCTGACACCCGCTATTATATAGCTCACCTCTCCCCCATTTACCCTCTTCTTCTTTCCTTAGCTTTAGATCTTCGCAATATAGCCATTTGTTCGAGTGCTAAGCATAATCCTCTTCTCTTGTGAAGTGTATAGTACTAGGACAATGAAAAGGGCCCGAACACCATTTTATAGCCAAAACTCACCATTTGACTTGAAAATAAAACCATAACACCCTAATGCTTATAAAAATCGGAATTAGCAATCTAATTAAATCGAACTAATGCTTTAACTTTGCGTCCTTAGAATTTAATTATTTGTTGCCCCCGTAGAGTTATTTATTAATTCTGCTAGCATTTCTTTGATTTTAGTGATTTTACACCAAAATCTGGCCAAAAATCACTAAAATTACTAGGGTACTATAGGGGGGCGAACCTCAGCCAGAAGAGAAGGCCCTACAAGAACGTCTCTCGGATACTAAGCAAGCAAGTAATAAGTAAACGCATATGTAAGTATAAAGCAATGACAAAAGAAATAACTAAAGCATGCAAAAACCAAGTGTAATTATAAATCAAAAGTAGAACAAATAAATAAGCAAGCAATAAATAAACGATTATTAAGTGATATGTGTATATATATAAATAATTAGGAGTAATGCATGTCTAGCTACAAAAACTTAGCAATTATACCTCTATTCTAGTCACGTGTAACACTAGTCGAGAACCTTTAAAACCCTCCAAAATCGACAAAATTTAGCAATCTCCTTAGCGCCCTGCTACACTCGTCCCTCTTATATTTATTGCTTGTCCTTAAGCAACAAAAAAGCAACTATCCCTCGTTTTTTACCTTATCACTATCCGATATTACTAAGTATTCCTTGTTATCTTTAGCAAAGACCTCTAATCCTTCTTATTTGCACTTAAAGTATAAGTTATTCCTAGGAAATATAGCTATTTCGTCCTCCCGCAAATACTTAAACGCAATTTTAACTTGCTTTATAGCTTCCCTTTGCTAAGCAAAGTATATCACCTTATTAGCTTGCATATCGCTATATGCTAGCCATTTCTTTATCTTTACGCGCATTACCGGGTAATTAAGGCGCTTTAAGCTTTAGATTATGTCGTATAAAGCTCTTATACCTTTTAGCTAAATGCTTTTAGCAAAAGACTTATTATTATTTATATCCTTAAAACGACCTTTTATAAAAACACGCCGAGTATTATATAAAGCTTTAATAATATCGTATAAGATTCTTATATCGGTTATATTATCAAATCCGACTAAAATTAAGCTAATTAAAAGTAAAATTCGAAGTTATAAGAGCTTTATTTTACTAAAAAAGGAGTAAGTAATAAAAACCTTTAAACGATAAATATATATATCGTATACCTTTAGCGTAATACTTACTATTTAGTCTTCTTTGTCCTTTATAAAATTATTAAAGGCCTTCCTTTTATTACTTTAAACAAATAAATTAATATATTTCCGATTTTAGAAAGTGCGTATTATAAAAGCATCGAAAGGTCCCGGGTCTTTAAGGATTAAGTACCCGATTTCTCGCTTATTACTAGTTAAGAGGGTTTTAGCATAAAGAGAAGTAATAGTCTCAAATCTTCTAATATCCCCTTTGTAAAATTGCAATATTATAAAGTCCTTGTTATAATACCGGATAAGTTAAGGGTATATAACTAGAAAGATAAGGTTACCGGGTAATATTTTATAAAATTGTAGCTAAACTAGAGGGTTTACTTAGAGTAGCTATGCAATAAGAGAGAAATAACTATTCGGCATAATACTATTTAGTCTCTTAGCATTATAATAGATGTAAAAATGCAGCATTTCGATTTTATCGATTAGTAAGTCTAAAATTTTACCCTTTTTTACTTATGCAAAGTGCTATTCTAATACCTTTACACCTTCGACAAGCAAATCGACTAGTAAGGTTAATATAAGGCTTATTGTCCGTTTTTTAGGCTAAAATCGATTTTTGATAAGGTGTTATTTGATATAATTTGCAATTGTAAGCGTATTTAAGAAGAGCTTTCGTGTGTTTAAATAGACTTAAGCAAGTCGGAAACTAGTTTTATCCCTAGTAACTCTATAAACTTGTAATATCCTTTTTATTATACTATTTGCGTCTTAAATAAATTATATAAAAAGAAAGTATATAAGCTCTTTAAAATGCTTTAAGCAAGGGATCTTATATAATTTAAGTTTATAGTGCTATCTTAATGCAATAGCCTTTAAAGCAAAGCTTTAGCTATTAAAATCCAAGTTCGACTATAAAGCTATGTCCCTTTTTTATAAATTACTTATCGCATAAAGATATTCCTCGATCTCGACTAGTTTATAGAAAATAAGTTTCTTTCCCTTAAATATAGCTTTCTTTTTGCTAAGACCCTTCATTTTAAGTCTTTTATTAAAGGGTAAAGGCTATTCCTTATTGTCGGAACCAAAATTAGAATAAATACTATATTTAGAAGCAGCTCTCTTAGCTCCTTTTATAGCTAAAGCTTCGATTTATATACTAATAAAGGTGCTAGCTGCCGGGGGGTTTATATTGCTAGCTTTTATGTTATTTGCTAATTCTAATGCTAAGGTTATAACCGTTTTAAGGTCTAAGAGATTAGTAATAATATTAATTCCTTTATATAAAAACTTATTAAAATTGACTTTACCCTCTCTTATACTAAGTTTAATAGTCAAATCCCGAATAGCATTATATTACACCTCTTCTTGCGCTTGCCTAGCAGCTTGCTCTTAATTAGCAAGTTATTTAGCAAGTCCTTTTATAGCAAGTGCAAGTATAAGTGTAAAGGCTTTTAGTGCATTAATCACAACCGCTTTTTAGTTTATAAGCTCGTTTATAAAAGCAAGAAATGGTTCGTCGGCATAAGTTCCCTTAATTAAGACTCCCGATTCTCTAAAGGTAAAGCTTAGCTAACTAAGCTTAATAGCTTGCAATTTATCGATTTCTAGCTATTAATTATTTGCTAGGCCCCTCAAATAGTTTAGGGTAGCTTTAATATTACTAGTTGTGAGTGCTAATTAAGCGTAAACCGGGGCTTTACAAGCATGCTTTAAAGTTATTATATTAAGTAACCTAATAGCTTTATATAGCTCGATTTTCGATTTAAATAGCACATTTAAGTTATTATACACATTCTTGCTATGCTAAAGGTATTCTTATTATATGAATTTGCTAAAAGCCTATACTCGAGAAGAGTTCTTCTAGTTTATAGTTCTTATAAAGCTAGCTAAAGCTTTACGGGAAATAGCTTTAGCTTTCTTTATATCCTTTATAGCTTCGATAAACGCCTTATTTTAAATGTTATATGCCGCTAATGCGTCTCCTTCTAATCCGAGAGCTTTTTTATTTTAAACTATATCTTTTTAGCTTATAATTACATCTTTTACTTTATCTTTACTTTATAATAATATAGCATTAAACGCTATAATCGTAGTAGCTTTCTCTTTATCCGGGAGGTTTTTAATAACATTTAAGGCTTGCGCTAAACTTGTAACTTCGATATTAGCGATTTGCAGCTTTATAAGTTTATAGGGTATAAATGCATAGCGCGCAACTAGGAGCTCTTCGTTCTTAGCTTCCTTAATAGGGGTTTGCTTAGCGCTTGATATTTTGGCTTCGTTTTCTTGCATTTTATAAAGAATTCGATATTCTTGTAAAGTGTAAAATGTATAAGTAAGTTATAAGGTTATAAAGCGTAAATGTAAGGTCGTATAAGTTTTAGTGGGAGTAAATGTTTGCTACTTCGAAAAATTGACTAGTTTATAACTAAAAGCAATGCTCTTAAATACTATAAGCTTTTAAATGTGTAAAATAAGAAGAAAAAATTAAAAAGAAGGTCTCTTCTTTAAAGTACGAGTTCTTTGTTATATAAAAGTAAAAGTAAGTTAGTGCTATATGCAAAAAAGTCTTTTATAACATGTTTGCTTAAAGCAAAAAAGCAATTGTAATACTAAAAAATAAAGGGTTTAAAGCAAATATATATAGCTTTATTAACTTAACTAAATTAAGGAACAAATTAAGGGTTTTTTACAAGTAAAAAGAATGCAAAAAGCGAGTACAAGTTAACCTCGTCCTTCTTATATTTATTGCTTATCTTAAGCAAGTAAAAGTAAAGTAAGTAAAAGTTTTTAGTAAAGAAATGCAAGTATAAGTTAAAAGTAAATAAAAATATAAGAAACTTTATATATAATATAAGAGACTTTATATATAATAAAGGAAATCATATATAATAAAGGAAATAAGTAAAAAAGCTTTAATAATTACACGCAAAAGCAAAAAGCATTTAAAATCCGAAATAAGAAAGAAATACTGGGTTTTCCCTTAAAATAATTTATATAATTACCTCTCCTCCTTTAATAACACTTCCTCTTGCAGCTATTATTAGCATCCTAATAGCTTAAAGTATAATAATACTATTAAAGTCTTATTTTAGCTAATTACAAAGTTTCTTTACCTTCTTTAGCTAATACTTGTAGCTCCTAAGTTCCTTTGCTTATACTTTAATAATTATAGCTATAATTTTATTATTATTATTATTTATTCCGGTTATAATTAAATAAAGGGCTTTATCTAGTGTTTTTCGTTATTATTAGTCTTCTAGTTCTATTATTATCCCGTTTTTGATACTTTTAGCATAGCCTTTATACTGCTTGTAGCTTAAACTAGCTTTTGCTAAATAATTACATTTGCGAACTATAGTTATTAACTAAGTCTTAGCTTAAGTAAAGTCTAGTTTTAAGTAATATAGTCCTCTTTAAGTTATTCTTGTGTTTTAAGGTGCATATAAGTCGAAGTTTAAGTGTTAGTAGCTATGTATTTATAGTTAATAATAGCCTTTACTCTTAGTCTTTATCTTTACTTATTAACTTAGCTTTACTTTAGTTATTATTAAAGCAGATATACTTCCCCTTCTTAAATTTAAGGAGTTTTAAGACTTATACGACAATCTTAGTGTCTTTTTCGATTTCTTAAGTAATTCTAGCATAAAACTCTATAATAGCTTCCTCTTCTAGTTTTGCATTAGCCCGGAATTCGACTTCCTTAAGAGCAAGCTCTAATACTTTATCCTTATAAGAATACTAGTACTAATCTCTCTTAATAAACTGCTTTAATCAATTTCTTGCATATATATAGCATAAGAGAGTCCCGTCTAATTCTTTTAATATATAAGTCCCCTTTAACTAGTTTACTTCTTTAACTTTATATAATCTTAACTACTAGTATAAAAGCTTAATGTTTTTAGACTTGTTTTAATTAATATTCTTAATATTATATATTAAAATAAGATCTTTAGCTTAAATTAGTTTCTTATAAATCTAGTGCTTAACATCGAAGTTAGCTTTACCCTTAGTATATTATCGAGTCTTTTATAACTTAAACTCTTTAATATCTTTATCACGCATCTAAATTTGCTATATATAAAGCTATAGCAAGGTTAATCGATTATAGACTTTGTCTTATTTAAGAGTCCTTTATATAAAGTAACGGGTTTTTACTAAAAGTACCGCTTTTTTGCTATAAACTATATAAAAAGGAGTAAAGCTTATAAGGCTATATATTATAGTTTTATTTACAAAAAGCACTTAAAGTAAAAGGTTTACTTATAGTTTCTTGCCTCTTATGCTTAAAGCAATTAAAGCAAATGCAATTAGTTAATATCCACGCTTTACTATTTTATTAGCTTTAGCATTATATGCAAAGATTATAATCTTATAAATCTTTAGCTTTTAAAGCTCCTTAATCACAAAACCTTTAAATTTAGCATTATTATTAACTTTAAGTTTTTTAAATAAACTATATTAGCAAATTACTTTAATTTAAATAAACTTTATAATCTTTTTGCTAATAGGATTTTTTATAAGTTTAGCTTTTAGCCATTTAAAGAAGTTATCTTTAGCTATTACTAAATAGTTATAACTTTTATATTCGGGCAATTTTATAACATTTATGCTAATATAGTAAAATAAAAGAGTAGCTTTTATAAAAAATAAAGCTTCTTCTTATCATTGCTTATGCTTATATTAACATACCTTATAAGAATTGCAATACTTGCAAATATTATTATAAGAACCTTCTTAGTAATATTTGCATGCTAGCCTTGCAAAAGTAGTTTCCCGGCCTAAATAGCTAGTTTTATTATATAACTCTTTTATAACCTTTACTCTTTAAGCTAAATTATTAAGAATTAAACGCGAGAAGTACATTTTGCACTCGTTCTTTTATAATTGCTTATCGCGTACGCTATAATTTAGTACTTCTTTCTTTAATTTACAGAATTTGCCTTTAAATATACCTTTAAGCTTAGCTAGCGTAATTAAATACCTCGCAATTGCTTAAAATTGCTTTAAATAACTTTTATCGAGCGGATTAATCGATATAAAACTATTAGTCGCGTTTTAAAATATTAATATAAAGTAATATATAATATTATAGTTATTAGTTACGTGGTTTAAAATAGCTTTTTGCTTAGGTGCTTAAAACTTAAGGCTACTATAAGAGGGGGAATTCCCCCTTTAAGGGTAGCTTAAAAAATAAGGCTTATTTTTAAAATAAGGCTTTAACTTGCAAGTTCTAGCTAAGCGAGGCTTCGGCTAATTAAAACGCGCATTGCATTTAATATCACAACGCTTTACTATTTTTGCGCTTTTAATAACTAGTTAAATTCCGATTATATTAAGCTTTAATGCAATAAATTTATCGATATCTAAGTTATCCTCCGAATCCTCTTTGTAATAAGGGCGCCGGGATAGTCCATCGGCTGCAATATACTTCTTACCCTTTATATAGCGTACCTCGAAGTCGAATAGCTTAATTTATATAAGCTAGCATATAACTAAAGCTTTAAAAAGGTTAATAGCTGCCCGATTTAGCTAAGCAACGAGCGTATTTGCATTTATTTCTAGGATAAAATAAACATTATATAGCTAAAATCGCAGTTTTTGCAAAGCTTTAAAAACCCCTTTACATTCTCTCTTAATAGCATTATAGCCTCGTTTAGCCTAGTTTTATATTCTAGATTTATACTAAGCAACCCTCTTGCGTCCTTTATTATCATATTAGCTTAAAACTGCTCCTTATCCGAATAAGCTAGCATTTATAGCTAAGATAATAAGTCCTTATAGCTTTGCTAAGTTATAATATAGCTTGCAAAGCAATAGCGTAATAGTAAGTTTTTCTTAAAGAGTTTGCATTGCTTTAATTTATTCCTCCCCTTATAAGAAGGGCTCTCCTTTCTTAAGTAGTCGATAAATTAGTTTAGCTATTATAGCATATGCTTTAATTTAGATTTTATAATATATGCAAATTCTTAAGAATGCCTTAGCCTTTATAATATTGTTGCACTAGTGCTAATTTAGGATTTTATTAACTTTAGCAATAATAGGGCTTTTTCCTCTAAAATTACATATAAAACTTATAATACTTATACTATTATAGCAAAATTATAATTTAAGTTTAATAAAAGCTTTAGCTTGTTTAATCCGATCTAGGGCTCTATTTAAGTTTTGCAAATACTCGAATATAAATTAGCGAATCCTAAGAAGCTTTAATTTTTTACTATAGTCGGTATATAGCCCTTTTACCCTAATATTATCGATAAATGGCATAGCTATAGCTAAAAACAAGTCTTTTAAGATTATTATTATTACTTATATAAACTAGGCTACTAAATTAGTAGCTCCTTGCAGTGGAATAGTTATTTTAAGCAAGCTAAGAGGGGTTATAAAAGCTATTATATCCTTGCTTTTAACATTTAAAGTAAGCTAATTATATTTAGAAAAGAAATCGATTAAAGAAGCATACTAGTATTTAGCAAATTCCTTTAAGAACTTGTCTATTAATAAGGGCATGTTAGCATCTTGTAAAGTAATAGAATTTATCTTTATTGCTATATTAATAAGTTTATAAGTGCTAGCTAGTTTCTTTGCAACTAAGAACTAAGAGTTTTTATAAAGTCTATTGCATTTTTCTAGTACTCCTCGGTTTAGGCGTTTTAATAGCATTTTTATTACTACTAGCATTAAAGCTTTAAGGCAAGGGAAGTTCTTTTCTTGCTAAGCTTTATATAGTATTGTCTTAATAAGAATAAGGGGGCTAATATCTTTATAAATCTTTCTTACTTCTTTCTAGTCGAAAGCAATAGCACTTTCGCAGTTAATTATTAGTTCCTCGAATATAGCCCTTTCCTTCTCTTAAAGCTAGTCTTTAATATCTAGTTTTGCTAGTTATTCTAATATAAAGCAAGAACTTCTCGGTATTATAATAAAGCGTAAGAGTAAGTAGTCCTAGTATTCGCTTACTTGCTCTTACGGGGTGTCTCGTGCCTTAAATCGCTTATATTAATTAAATTGTCCTTTAAGTCCTCTTCTTGTTTTATTATTTCTATTAACTAGCTATACCTTCTTAGCTTTTGGTTTATAAACACCGTTTGCTAAGAGCGTAAAGGGCACGCTTATAAAGTCTTGTAATGCAATAGCTATTTTCTCTAATTTTACTTATTTTAGTATACTTATATATAAGATCTTCTTGCTCTTGTCCTCGTCTCTTAAGTATAGCAATACCCCCTCTAATTTATTAAAAAACTATAAAAACTCTATAAACTCTAGTCTTCTATTCTTAGCTTTAAAGATAAAACTAGCTAGTATCAAATAGTATAGTTTTACTTTAATATCCGGAATATTAATATTTAAAATGTTTATTGCTTATTTTCGTGTCATATCCGGGAAGTGCTTTATAAAAGCTAAAATAAAGTCGCCTTTTATAGCTCTTATATCTAAAAAATTAGTAACGCTAGTTTTAGAATTATAAAACTCCTCTAAAAACCCTAGAATAACCTTTACTCCCTTAATACTTTCTTTAGCTAAAGCATTAAGCTTTAATTTTCCTTTTCCTTATCCTTATTACTCGAGTTTACTTCCTCGATTTTAGGCTAAAGGTCTTGCCGGAATTAAACCCTTTTTCTAGAGATACTCTTTAATAGTAAAACAATTATAATTATATAAGCATTCTTTAAATCTTCTAGATTAGTAAATATATTATCCCACAAACCGTTATCCTTATAATTTATAGCTATTTTCATTTTACTAATAAACGGTATTCTTAATAAAGTCTTAAGAGAGTTGTTAATTAAGAAGAACATGTCCTCGCAATTAACCCCCTTTATAATCTCGATCTTAATCTTAGCTATATTAGCAAAACCGAATTAGTCTCTTGTAATTGTAAACATTATAAAGGTATTAACGCTATAAATAATATAGCTTAAGTTCTTAGCTATTTTTGTAGATAAGATATTGCATTTAGCTCTAGTATCTAGCATGCTATAGCATTCCGTTTCTTTGCTAAAGCTATATAATAGAAATCGAAGTTTAAAGGACATAACAATGCTTTTCTTCGAGATAAGAGTCTTAAAGTTAAATGCAGCTATATTTCCTTGAAATATATAGCTAGTTACTTAAGCCGGCTAAGTTATATTTTATATTATGCGTTCTAGTTTATTAGCTATAATAGCTATCTTAATTATTTTCTTGATTTCCTTAGCTATATGCATAGCTATTGCATTTCTTATTCTTAAAATCGTTATATAAGCTTAGTTGTCTCTTAGCTATTAGTGCTAAATTGTAGCTATAAGATCGGGAATTTTAAGCGCATCGATAATTATTTTTACCCCTTTTTGCGTATATAAAAGTAAAATAGTTGCTTTTTTAGCTTGCGGAATAAGCTTGTCTTATAAAGTGTTAACTAGTTTTAGTTCTTTATTAGAAGCTAAGTTAAAGTCTATATCTTATAAGGGTCTAGTATCCCTTTTAACTTTTAATATAGTAAATCTTTAGCTTTTTGCTTATAAGAGCCTTTCCTTTGCTTAAGCTTATTACTTTACAATGTCTCGGGCGGTTTATAATCCTTTTCCTTTTGCTTTTAAAGATTTAGTAGCATTAATAAATAGTATAAGATATATTATATCCTTATATATATTACTAATAAAGATGCTATCTTTATTTATAACATTTATACAATTACTTCTAAGAACTAGGGCATTATTATTGTCTTTATGCAAAATCTCTTTACTCTTATATAAATTGCCGAGTATAAGAGGGGCTTAAGACTTGTTTCTCTTTTAAGTTTTAAGTTAAATATTATTTTATAATCGTTAAGCATTGCAAGTCGTATTAATATATTATAATTATATTTACCCCTTTAAAGCTAAGTCTTAATCTAGTCGAACTAACATTAATTGTTTTATAAAATAAGAGGTATAAAAGGCCGGTTAAAGTCTTATTTTCCTTTGCACTAGTTATAGCTATCCTTATAAATGCACTTAAGGTTAATTAGCTCTTATATTAATAGACAATTATTCGAGTGCATATAGTTGCAATTAGGATTTATAGCACTATTATAATCCCTTTTAAAATACTTTAAATAGTTCTTATCAAATAACTAAAATACGGCATTAACTTAGGCTATATTTTGCTAAGAATCCGGGTATAAGCAATTATTACTAGTCGATGTAAATGCTCCCTTTCCTCTTTTATTATAATAATTGCCTCGACCTCGACTATATTTACTAAAACCCCCTTTATTATAATAACCTTTAAATACTTAAGTGTCTTTTAAGTTAATTGTAAAGAGCATAAACTAAATCTTATTAGTAATAGCGATAGTCGAAGCATTAATAGCCTTTTGTAAATCCTTTTAAGTAATAGATGAAATTGATAGTTTTTGTAGTTCTTTTGTTAATTAATCGATTTTACTAGCAAGTTTCTTAAGCTTTATTATTTTAGGAATAAGAACCTTCGACACTTTATTAGCTTTAGTAGGTTCCCTTGCTAATATAAGTATAATTAAGGGTAAAGGAAGGGCGTATTTATTATTTGTTGCAAGTATTATATCTTATATAACTATATTAAAGTATTTTTAGTATAGCTAAAAGTATTTTAAGTTATTAGCCTCGTTATACTTGCGTCTCTTCTCTTTATACTTATACGCAAACACGGCAATTTTGTGCATTTTGCTATAGTTATAAATCGACATGTTTATAAGCTTATAGTTAAAGTCTTTAAAGATCCGGTCTTTAACTTAAGAAAGAAGACCTTTTATAAACTCTTAGCACTAGTAATTGCTATCTAATTCCTTTCTCTTTACTAGTTTAGTCGATACTTTATAAAATAAGTCGACGAAGGTCTTAGTAATAATATGCCTTCCTTAAGACTAGGCAATAATTCGATTTAAGAAATTATAACTAATTTTAAAGGTTTCTTAGTTATACTCTTTATACTCTTTTTTTAAGGCCGTGTAAAACTTGGCTTTATTATACTTATTAAAGCTATTAGTATAGTATTCTAGTATAGCTTTAACCTAGTCCTTATATAATAGTAAGATATATCTAATAATATGCTCTCTTTTTGTGGTTGCAAAGACTTAATAGTCTTTGTATATATTAGTATATTATTCTAAGAAAGTAAAGATGTTATTACCCTTAAATTATAAGGCTCTTTGTGCTTTAAGCAAAGGAAAGTATAGTCTAAGAACTAACACGTACTTGTTGTCCTTTATTATGCTTATATTTGGTATTAAAATTGTAAGTTTGTCTTTTAAAGAGGTAAACTAAGGCGTAAGTTACTATATAAATAAATTGCGAGGGGAATTAGCAATTGCTATGCTTGATTCCGAAGTCGACCGGGCGTTTTTTGTTAAAATAAGTAATAAACGTTTCAATAATAAGTCCTTTAAAGCTCGTTTTTTGCTATCCCGATTACTTATACTATTTTGCTCTTATTTTTTTTTTGCTTTTAGCTATACTTGCAGCTTTTTTTCTCTTTTTTTCCTCTTAACTGCTATATCCCTTTAAAGGATTATAACCCCCTTTATAGTATTATCCTTTTATTTATGCTATAGCTTTATAGCTATTTTGTGTTTATATGTTTTTAGTTCTTTGTGTTTCTAATTCTTGCTAGTCTTATATTTATACTTTACTTGTTCTTGGTTTTTCTTATATATCTTATGCACTTTTATATAACATTTATTACATAAGAACTCTCGGCTAATATTCTTATAGTTTAGACTTCGAATTAAAGTTAGTAGCTTTCTTACTATTAATAGTAAAATAGTTAAAAATAAAACGCAAATCGATAATATAAGCTTATTTAAAAGTGCTAAGACCCCTCTTTAATATAGCTCCGTCTTATAGTTCCTCCGTTCTATCTTAGCTGCCTCCTCTTATTATATTTTTATTCCTCTTAAGTCAAGCTTAGCTAAAGCTATTCCTAATTAAGCTAATAGGCCGCCTTATAGCTATTTTAGCTTTATATTAGCGGGAATTGTTCGGAAATTAGACTATATAAGCGAATTAATTAGCTAAAATAAACTAACTAGAATAGTAATAGTAAAAACAAGCTAATTAGCTACTTAATAGAATAAGGACACCTTAATACACGACTCACTTTATAGACCTTTAAGCTTTGCCTTGCAAAAACCCTAAGTTATACGATTAATAAGAGCTTCCCTTAATTGCGTTCGATCTCCTTGCATCGCTTACCAAAAACATATAAGGGGGCGAACTTTAGCTAAAAGAAAAGGCCTTACAAGAACGTCTCTCGGATATTAAGCAAGCAAGCAATAAGTAAACGCATATGTAAGTATAAAGCAATAACAAAAGAAAGAACTAAAGCATGCAAGAACCAAGTGTAATTATAAAGCAAAAGCAGAACGCATAAACAAGCAATAAATAAACGATTATTAAGTGATATGTGTACATGTATAGATGATTCGGAGTGATGCATGTCTAGCTACAAAAACCCAGCAATTATACCTCCATTCCAGTCACGTGTAGCACTAGTCGAGAACCTCTGAAAACCTCCAAAATCGACAGAATTCAGCAGTCTCCTTGGCGCCCCGCCACAATACGCGTTAAGCAAATAATAAAGCTAACGACTTGTACATTATAGGCACTTACCGTGAGTGTTTGAGCTCTCAATTAAGGCACCTCTGCCGACATCGGCTAATGCTAGGCAAAATACCACGTAGCATCCGGACCAAGACTTAGGCGAATGCTTATCCAGAGATAGGTAACTATATAAGGTTAGTGCGCATAAAATGTAGGTCGAAAATTATGTAATTTGTAATATAATACAATTAATTTAGCGTAACTGTAAATATAATATTATATAAGCACCTCCTTCGCTTATTAAGATGCTTAGCGTATTATATACCTCCTCCTCCCTTGTCCGGATAAATCCGGTATAAAGGTTTCCTTTTGCTTTATATCTTTAAACTTTAGAACTATATTCTTTTGTGATAGGAGCTTTATGCTATAGTCCCGAAATTTGGAGATAAGCTAATAATTATAATAAAGCAAGGGGGAATAGCTAAAAGGGCTTTTAACGCTATCGACGAGACAATTGATAATATAACCACAACTATAGTATTTTCTTATTATAAACTAAATCCTTATAAAGAAATAGCTAAAGAATAATAGTAAACTAATTATAACTTTATATATTTATATAGTAGAGATTTAAGACTCTTAAACTATAAAGTCGTTTCGGCATGTAAGGTTTTCTTGTATATAAGGATAGATATTAGTCACGTATTGTCCTATTGCTGCTATCGGGCCCCCTTAGAGACTATAATGAGTTCTAAAACTAGCCCCCCTTAAACGTACTTGCTAACTTCTTTACACGGTCCGAATCGCGAAGCTATTCTTATATTAGATTGTGCTAAGCGATTGCGCTAAGGGTACATTG
>Ga0302221_10001000_pt1 | contig 18701 bp, 18 predicted proteins | sample II_Palsa_E2_1_FD_193517 | JGI IMG/M metagenome (GOLD analysis project Ga0302221, IMG submission 193517) | Peat permafrost microbial communities from Stordalen Mire near Abisko, Sweden - II_Palsa_E2_1 | ecosystem: Environmental > Terrestrial > Soil > Palsa > Peat permafrost | place: Sweden... | reverse complement strand
CGGGCACGGACTTCCCCAGCGGATCGAGCCTGAGTCTGCGCATAGACGCATCGCGCTCGGGGTCTGCCAACGCCGTACTCAGCTATCCCACGTCCGGCCTCGGTTGGCGTGCGGCCTATGTGGCTACATTGCAACCGGGCAACACATGCCGCATGCAGTTCGAATCACATGCCAGCATCGCCAACCGCAGCGGCCGTGACTGGAAAGACAGCAAGCTCACCCTGATCGCCGGCGAACCGAATTTCGCCAAAGCATCCGCACCGCGACCGATGATGATGAAAGCCGCCCGCGTCATGGCCAGTGCTGAGGCGATGCCGGAGCAGTCCACCCTGGCCGACTACAGGAGCTATACCCTGCCTGGCGCCATCGACCTGCCCGATGGCAGCGTGAGCCAGGTACCGCTGTATGCCACACGCACGATGGATTGCGAGCGTACCGCGCTGTTCGAAAGCGGCAACAGCTACCAACCACCGCAGCCAGTACTTAACGAGGATCTGAACCAAGACAGCGGCAATGCCATCATCAGCACGTTGAAGCTGCGCGCTTTCGACAGCCTGCCCGCCGGCTACCTGCGCGTGCTGACGGCGGACAAGAACGGTACGCCACAATTCATCGGCGAAGGCCGCATCAACGACACGCCCAAAGGCAGCGATGCCAGCATCACGCTGGGCACCGCGTTCGACTTGCGCGCCGAGCGCACTCGGACGCATTTCAGCGTCGACAAAGCAGGCCGAACACTGGATGAGGCATTCCGCATTGTCGTGAGCAACGCCGGCGACAGCCCCCGCACCGTAACCGTGCGCGAGCATCCCAACCGCTGGCGCCAGTGGACGCTTGCTTCGTCCAGCATCAAGCCCAGCCAGCAGACCACCGACACGCTGGAGTTCAAACTGGAAGTGCCGGCCAATGGCAAGGCCACCCTTGACTATGCCGTGCATTACTCCTGGACAGCCAACGATCAGCCACAATAGGCAATCACCTTAGGAGTTGGCCATGCTCAACCTGATCTCTCACGACGCCACGGCAGGCGGCATCATCAGCGAAATCCAGATGGCCCGGCCGCCGGTCAATGCGCTGAATCTGGACATGCTGCGCGCGCTGCATGCCGCCGTCGATGAGAGCATTGCCAAAGGCGCACGCGGTATCGTGCTGTCGGGCGCACCGGGAATGTTCTCCGCTGGCGCCGACGTGCCTTCGCTGCTTGGTATTGACCGCGCCGGCGTGCACGAATTCTGGCGGGAATTCTTTGCGGTCTGCGCTGTACTCGCGCGCTCACCGCTACCGGTCGCGGCATCCATCACCGGGCACAGTCCGGCGGGCGGCGCGGTGCTTTCTCTGTTCTGCGATTACCGAGTGATGGCGGAAGGCCCGTTCAAGATCGGCCTCAACGAAGTGCGCGTGGGCTTGCCCGTGCCCGAAAACATCCAGATGGCGCTGCGCCGTGTCGTCGGCGCCTACCGGGCCGAGCGGCTGCTGGTTTCAGGGGCGATGATCGATGCTGCCGAGGCGCTAGCCTGCGGCTTTGTCGACGAAACGACCGGCGTGGACCAAGTCACTGTGCGTGCGCTCCACTGGTTGAACGAACTGCTCGCCCTGCCGTCAGAAGCGATGCTCGCCACTCGCGCTATCGCCCGTGCCGATCTTCTCACGACCTATGCCAACCCTGATGCACTGCCGCTGGACGGTTTTATCGAAGGCTTCTTCCGTCCACAAACACAGGCCGTACTGCAGCAGTTGGTGGCACGACTGAAGAGCAAAAGCTGAGGCGAAGTTACCCGCTCAACCTTTCGCCACTGGTCGGGCTGGATCACTGATCCAGCCGCTCCACGATGGCGGATAGAGCCGCGAGCCATGCAGACCGGCATGCTCCATTGCCAGCAGGTTGTGACAGGCAGTCACGCCCGAACCGCACATGTGCACGACGTTCAACGGGTCGGTCGACGAGCCCAGTACGGCGACAAATTCATCGCGCAGCTGGGCCGCCGATTTGAATCGGCCGTCGCTGTCCAGGTTGTCGCCAAACGGGCGGTTCAACGCGCCGGGCACATGACCACCGACGCGATCCAGCGGCTCGACATCACCACGGTAGCGCGGCGCGGCACGGGCATCGAGCAATGCGCCCTTGGCGACCGCATCGGGCAACCGCGTGTGATCCAGCAACAGGCTCGCGTCGAACCGCAGCGATACCTCGCTGGCAGTTCGTGCCGCGGCTACGCCTTTTTCGATCGGCAAACCGGCAGCCTGCCAGGCGGCATAGCCACCATCGAGCACAGCGACGTTTTTTTCACCGACCAGACGCAGCAACCACCACAGCCGGGCAGCAGCCAGCGCACCACCGGCCACGTCGTAACTGACAACCTGCATGCCAGCCTGCCAACCCCAGCGCGAAAATACCTGGCTTAGCGCGGACTCCAGCGGCAGCGGATGCCGCCCCAGACCCTCGACCTGACGCGAAAGATCGGACAGATCGCGATCGAGGCTGGCGTAAACGGCGCCGGGGATATGACCGTCCAGATATTCACGCTCACCCTTGGCGGGATCGGCAAGATCGAAGCGGCAATCGACGATAAGTACACCGTGCGGCGCAAGTCTGGAGAGACTCTCTGCATCGATCAGCGTGGTCTGTAGGCTCATGCGTGTGCCATACCCATTCGCTGCAGCAGGTTAAGCAACATGGATGCGGTGGCACCCCAGATGCGATGGCCGCCGTACACAAACTCGACCATCGGACGTCGATGGCCACGAAACTCCATCGTATAACGGCGCAGGTTGGATGGCTCCAGCAGGAAGGCGAGCGGCACCTCGAATACTTCGGCCACTTCATCCGGTGCCGGATGCAGTTGCGCGTCGGCCGCAATGCGCGCCACCACTGGCGTGATGACATAGCCACTGATCGTCTCGAAACAATCGAGATAACCCAATGGGGTGACCAAGGCGCGGGCGAGACCGATCTCTTCCTCGCTTTCACGCAATGCAGTGATGATGGCGCTGCCATCTTCCGGATCACTGCGACCACCTGGAAACGCTACCTGGCCGGCGTGCGATTGCAGATGATCGGTACGCACCGTCAGCACGAGCCGGGGCTGCACACCTTCGCGAAATCCGACCAGAACGGCAGCTGGCTGGCGTATCGTCGTACCGAGCAACGCGGTCATGTCGTCGTGATTCCAACCCGGCGCGGTCGGCGGCAAGGACAGCGGATGCAACGCGGCCAGCAGAGGCGCCAGGGCATCATCTTTCATCGCCGTTGTCTGCCGCGTGGGAAGAACATCGCGCATGTAGAACAGTCGCTCGCTGTCGCTCATGTGAGCCCAGCGACCGATTTCCTCACCCGTTCGCTGGCAGCCAACGCACAGACCACGACCGTCCAGTCGGCAGACACCGATGCAAGGAGTAAGCGGGGCTGCCGAGAGGAGTTTGTAGGCGTTGGACATCGCCTTCATGCTACCACCAGCGGCGCTGTTCATCAGCTCACAACATAGCCATGGTGACCCGAATCAGGGCGTATCCGACTGCGGCTTGATGTCGAGTAACTGGATCTCGAATACCAGTGCCTCGTTTGGGCCGATGCGCGGTAGCGCACCGGTTTCGCCGTAGGCCAGCTGCGGTGGAATAACCACCTTCCAGCGGTCGCCGACGTGCATGCGCGGAAGCACGTCCTGCCAGCCACGGATCATCTTGTCGACCGTAATGGTCGCCGGCGCACCGTGCGCCCAGGTGCTGTCGAACTCGGTGCCGTCGATCAGCATGCCAAGGTAATTCACCACCACGGTGCTGGTTACTCCGGGACTGATCGTGCCGGTACCTTTCTTGATGACCGAATACTGGATGCCCGATGGCAGCTGCACCACGCCGCGCTGCTGGGCGTTTGCCGTCATGAAGCCACTGCTCTTGCGCGCGTTGTCCTCGGCGATATGTTTGTATTCGGTCAGTGCGTTCGCATGCATCTGCTGGGCGAGTAACTGCAACTGTTCATGCATCTGCTGCATCGGAACCGCTGGATGCCGCTTGGCGTAGGCATCCTGAATCGCGCGCTGCAGCGTGGGAATATCCACATCCGGTTTGCCGTCAGCGAACTGGTCGCCGATCTGGTAGCCGATGGCGTAGGAGAGCTTTGCCTTGTCGAGCTTTGCTGATGCGGGCAGAGCATCGGGTGGGCGTCCTTGCGCGCACGCCAAGCCGCTGAGCAGAAACAAGCCCAGCATGATCCAGCGCCAATGTGTTGTGCATTTTTCCATCGAGCCCTTCTCTGTCGTCACGGCCAGCCTGATCATCACAGCCAGCCTGGATGCGACATCGTAAGCGGTTCGCGGCAATCGTGCAGCGATAACGTTCGGGGATAAGAACCTCCCCGGTTACAAAGGTTCCCACTGCTAACATCACGGTTTTGTCTCCATTGGGATTGCTCATGGCCTTTCGCAACCTGGAAATCACTCACCGCAGCGCTGTGCATACGATCATCGTCAATCGCCCGGACAAACTGAATGCGCTGAACCGCGAAACGCTCAATGAGCTGACCATCGCGTTTGCGCAGGCGGCGCAGGACGATGGCGTTCGAGTCGTCGTGCTGGCTGGCGCGGGTGAGAAAGCCTTTGTCGCTGGTGCCGATATCGCCGAGATGAACGGCTACACGCCTACGCAGGCGCTGGCATTTTCGCGCACCGGCCAACGTCTGATGAGCTCGATCGAGCGGCTCGGCAAGCCGGTGATCGCGCGAGTCCAGGGATTTGCCCTGGGCGGCGGCATGGAGCTGGCAATGGCCTGCCATTTCCGCGTAGCCAGCGAGAAAGCCAAGTTTGGCCAGCCTGAAATCAATCTCGGCCTGATTCCCGGCTTCGGGGGTACCCAGCGCCTGCTACGGCTGGCAGGCCGCGGCGCCGCACTGGAGCTGTGCCTCACCGGCGCGACGATCAGCGCCCAACGTGCCTATGAACTCGGGATTGTTACCCGCGTAGTTGCGCCCGACGCGCTGGATGAAGCCGTTGTAGCACTGGCCGATCAACTCGCCAACGCTGCACCATTGGCCGCTGCCGGCATTCTCGACGCCGTACTCAGCGGTGGAGAAGCCGCGATCGACCAAGGGCTGGAGTTCGAAACGCAGGGCTTCGCGCTGGCGTTTTCCACGGAAGATATGCGCGAAGGCACATCGGCATTCCTGGAGAGGCGCAAAGCCACGTTCGTAGGGCGCTGAGTCATCGCACGAAGTCTCTATTGCGGGCTTCGTGAGCAGCGATCCATTTTCTCGGAGCCACCAGTCGCCAGGACTGCCATAGCAAATCGTGCAGCATCGACGTATCGGCCGTGGCAAGTTCTATATACGTCCAACCATGTTGACCCCAAGACGGCACCAACGAAAACGTCTCGGGATCGGACAGGGTCAACGCAGCCTGGTCTGCGCTGGACAACTTGACGAGGGCACGCGGCGCTTCGCGATCATGCTTGGATGACTGCTTCGATAACTGGGCAAAGATTTTGCCGCCGACACGAAACGATGGGCTACCGAAATGATCGCGCTCTTCCGCATGAGGCAATGACAACGCGAGTTCGTGCGCCACCTGCCAGGACGTCATGACGTCTGCCTAATTCTGCGCGAGCTTCTGTTGCTCGATGAGTCTTGTCATCGAGCATGTATCGCCGATACGACAATCAGTGCGAATGGCCGCCACGGTATTTTTCCTCACCGGCCGTTACACGCAGATCGAGGCGATTTTCCGGCGGTGCCAGCGGACATGTGGCGTACGGCGTAAACGCGCACGGTGGGTTGTAGGCCAGATTGAAATCGAGGATCACCTTGCCGTCTTTCGGCAACGGCACGTCCATGAAACGTGCAGCACCGTAGGTTTCCTTGCCGGACGTGCGATCAGCGATGACGAAGAACAGATCGCCACCGGGCTCCTCCTGGTATGGCATCAGCTCGTAGGTGTGGCCGTCGTGCTTGAATACCGCCTTGCCAGGCACATCGACCTTGTCGATAGTGCCGATCACCGAACCGATTTCCATCTTGTGCGCCGGATTGAACGGCACCCAGTCGGCCACGATGTGCCACGACGGATCGATCGGGAAATAGTCGAGGCCGAGAAAATGCTTGCGCGTCTCCGCATCGCTGTCTTTCACGCGCAGCGCCTTGCGGCCATCGCGGTCGATCACGTAGAAGTTGGCATTGCCAAAACTCACCAGCGTTGGATGGGTATCGCCGGTGGCATGCGCGTCGTCGATCAGCGCCGCGCTGGCCACCACCTTGCCGTCGATGGTGGCGCCAGTGTCCTTGACCAGCACGATGTGCAGGCTGCCGTCCTTGCCCTCAGTCACCGTGCCCAGATGCGCCGGCCCGGCCTTCAGCACAATGTCGTTGTCGGCGGCTGCGCCGACGCGATTGTCCCCAACCTTCAGCCACTCCAGTCCGATCAGGCTGAGCCAGCCGCTGGGCGCGTTCAGTCGCGCAACGCGCGCCGCACGCAATTGCTGGATCTGTTGCGTGTACGCGGTAGTTGAATCGGGAACATTGGGGGATTCGGCGTGCACGGCAGCAACTCCGGAAAACAGTGCGAGGGCAACAAGGGCGTGACGCAACATGGGGGCAATCCGCATCGGATGGAACGCCGAGTATCGCTGGCGATTTGAGCGCAGCGCAAGCCGCGCGATCAGCGGCCTCGCATGAACAACCGGTCAAGCTCGGTCACGCTCAGCTGCGTCCAGGTGGGTCGACCATGGTTACATTGGCCCGAACGTTCGGTCGCCTCCATCTCGCGCAGCAAGGCGTTCATTTCGGGCATGGTCAGACGCCGGCCCGCGCGCACGGAACCGTGGCAGGCCATGGTCGACAGCAGTTCGTTCTCCAATTCCTGCAACCGGCGTGAACTGCCGTGCTGGGCCAGTTCGGCGAGTACGTCGCGGGTGAGCTGTGCCACATCGGCACCTTCCAGCAATGCCGGGATCCGCCGCACCACCACCCCCGACGGACCGCTGCGTGACAACTCCAGGCCCCACTCGGCGAGCGCCTCGGCATGCTCCTCTGCGGCCACGGCTTCCTTGGCGCTCACGGCGATATTCAGCGGCACCAACAGCAGCTGCGAACGCAGGTTGCTACCGGCGCGACCACTCTTCAGCTTCTCGTAGGTGATGCGCTCGTGCGCCGCGTGCATGTCGACCAGCACCAGACCCTGCGCATTCTCGGCCAGCACATAGATGTTCTTCAGTTGCGCAATCGCAAAGCCGAGCGGTGGTGCTTCGCTGTCGTCGTTCGCAGGCAGTGGCGCGTAGGCCACCTCCGAATACCGTGCTGGCTCACCTGTCAGTGCGGCATATTCCGCCAACGGTGCATCGCGCACACCAAGACTCAATCGGCTCTGATTGAAACTGCCCGACCACGCCGACGGCGCAGCGTAGGCGGTCGGCGGGGCAACCGACGTGCTCATCGTCAACGCACCGTCATCCGAATGCGCACTGGATGCCACCTGCCCGGCCCGCGTCTGCGCCAGCGCTTCGTGCAGGGTGCGATAAAGGAAATCATGGACCAGCCGCTGCTCACGGAAGCGCACTTCGTGCTTGGCCGGATGCACATTGACATCCACACCGGCCGGATCGAGCTCGAGATACAGCACGAACGCCGCGTGGCGCCCGTGGAACAGCACGTCGGCATAAGCCTGACGCACCGCGTGGGCAACGATGCGGTCGCGCACCAGCCGACCGTTGACGTAGAAATACTGCGAGTCCGCCTGACCGCGCGACGCGGTCGGCAAACCAACCCAGCCAGACAGATGCAGGCCAGCCGCTGCATGATCGATGCGCAGACTCTGCCCTGGAAATTCGTCACCCAGCACTTCGGCAACCCGCTGCAGTGCGGCTTGTTCACTATCGGCGGATTTCCAGATGCGCACCGGCTTGCCGTTATGGCTGAGCCGGAATTCGACGCTGCTGCGCGCCAGTGCCAGCGACTTCAGCAAATCGTCGATATGCGCGAACTCGGTGCGCTCGGCACGCAGAAATTTTCGCCGTGCCGGCACGTTGTGGAACAGATCACGTACTTCGACGCTGGTGCCAGACGGGTGTTGTGCCGGGCGTGCCGCCTGCAGCTTGCCGTTATCCACCTCGATGCGAAATGCCGCGTCCTGTCCGCGCACTCGTGAAGTCATGGCAAAACGTGACACCGACGATACGGACGCCAGCGCCTCACCACGAAAGCCCATGCTGGCGACGTGTTCCAGATCATCGAAACTGCCAATCTTGCTGGTCGCGTGCGACGCCACCGCCAACGGCAGTTCGTCGACACGGATACCGTCGCCATCATCGCGCACCCGGATCAACCGCGAGCCGCCGGCTTCGATATCCACTTCGATACGGCTGGCGCCAGCATCGAGGCTGTTCTCCACCAGCTCCTTGACCACCGAGGAAGGCCGTTCGATGACCTCACCGGCAGCAATTTGATTGATGAGTTCGGGGGGCAGCAGGCGGATGATCGACATCCGTCAAGCTTAAGCGAGCGGCGAGCGGCATGAAAGCGGCGACGTCGGTTACTACCTTATTGGGTCAAAGGCCCGCTTCCGCTGAAGCGGCTTCAGCTTGTCGGAATGGCCAGCATGGTGCCAGCGCGCACGCTGTTGCTGCTGATCTGGTTGGCGCTTTTCAGCGAGCTGACGCTGACGCCGTACTGGTTGGCAATGCTGCGCAGGCTTTCGCCCGGGCCAACACGATGCATATCGCGCGCCTTGACATACGAACGTGGCTTGTCGCTGCTGGCCTGGGAGGTCCCGCTATCGTCATCGGCATCCGCCAGTGCCATGGCCGATTTGTCAGGCCCGCCCGTCGATGCGAGATCGCCACCATTGCGACGTGCGGCCTGCGCCGCAAACCAGGTTCCCGGGGGGGGCGTGGATTCAAAATAATTCTTGACGCCGCTCATCACCGCGGCAGCGAGTTGATCCTGATGGTCGGGGTCGCGCAGCTTGCGCTCCTCGGATGGATTGCTGATAAAGGCGGTCTCGACCAGGATCGACGGCACATCCGGTGAGCGCAGCACCACAAAGTTGGCCTGCTCGACGTAGCCACGATGGGTCGGGCCAAGCATGCCCAGCGCCCTGAGCACATTGCCGGCAATCGTGTCACTTGCCTGAATAGCCCAGCTCTGCTGCAAATCCATCAATACCTTAGCCAGATCGTCACTCTTGTCATCCAGCGTGGTGCCACCGATCAGTTCGGCGTTTTCGCGATCGGCTAGAAAGCGAGCCGCCTCGTTGGTCTTGCCACGCGGCGACAGCACCCACACCGATGAACCCTTGGCATCGTCGCTGGTGTAAGAGTCGGCATGGATCGAAATGAACAGGTCGGCCTTGTTGTCGCGAGCGATCTTGAAGCGCTGTGTCAGCTCGATGAAATAGTCGCCGTCTCGGGTCAGCACGGCCTTCATGCCCGGCTGGCGGTTGATCAGTCCAGCCAGATCGCGGGCGACCGCCAACGTGACGTTCTTTTCCAGCGTGCCGCCCGGGCCATGCGCGCCCTGATCCTTGCCACCATGACCGGCATCGATCGCCACCACTACCTTGCGCTGGCCACCGAGCATGGCAGCTGCGTCGCGGGCGGACGTGCCGCTGTTGCGTGAGCTGCGAGAGGTCCGAACGGGAGTGGGAACCGCGGACGGCTCTGGCTCGCTGAGCACGTCGGCCGAGACAGTCTTCGCCGCATCGGTCGAATCATCGCTCGGCACTTGCTCCGCGACCACCGCGCTGTGCGGCATCACCGGTCCGGTCGGTGCCGTACCGGGATACAGATCCAGCACAAGGCGATAATCCGAACCGCTGGTCGGCTTCAGAACAAAACTTTTCAAACGGCTGTTCGGATCGATCTTGGCCGTCAGCTGCAACCGGCCACCCCGCTGCCCGTGAGTCATGCCGTGAAACAGGCCATGCCCGGCGGGATCGGCGAAACCATCGGCGACCTTGCTATCAGCGAGGTCGACCATGAGTTGATCGCCCGATTGGGTGACCTTGTAGTCCAACGGACCAGCGGCATCGATAACCAGGCGGGTGTACTCGGGGCCAGCCCAGACACGAGCGCCCTTGAGATCAGCGGCGTGAGTCAGGCAAAGGGGCGCGGCCGCCATAATCGCGACTGCGAATCCACCCATCTTGTTCAGGTATGCCCTCATAAGCCGCATTGAAGCGCAGTCCCTGCGCGAATGCAACAGCATTTTTCTTTGTTTATCCGTAACCTGCAGGCTATTCGTCAGGCCATATCAAGTTATCGATTGCAAGCTACGCATTACGAAAGGATCGTTGCCCGAGAATGTTTACGGCGAAACTCAAGGAAAATCAGCGCTTAAGCTTTTCTGCCGCGGTCATACGCCGTCGAGCTTCGCTCAGCTCAGCCGCTCCAGCAGCCGCTCGCCACGCGCCGTGAGCGCATGCGCCCTTGCGTGCCGACCATCACCGGCATAGACCAGATGCCATTCCAGGTCAGCCGCCGGCAAGGCGCCGACGCCGCGCTCGGGCCACTCCACCAGCACCAGCGCTGCCGGATCGCTCAGCGCATCCAAACCTAGCCACTCCAGTTCGCCGGGATCTGCGATCCGATACAAATCCAGATGCCACGCGGGCCGCCCTCTTGCGACATAGCCTTCGATCAGACTGTAAGTGGGGCTCTTGACGCGCTCGCCGACGCCCAGCGACGTCAGCAAAGCCCGCGCGAAGCTGGTTTTGCCCGCGCCCAAGGGACCGTATAGATAGAACACCATCCCTTCATCGAGCACGCGGGCCACCCGAACAGCCAGCGCACGGGTGGCTTCCTCGTCAGGCAGCGCCCATTGCGGTTCGCCTCCCAATGTTTCAGACATGGTCATGCTCATGGGCAGGAAGGCCGTTGACGAGGGCATGCAGTGCCGGCAGCAGATCCGTGGCCAGCAAACCACGCTCACCCTGTCTGGCAGCATGATCACCTGCCCGCGCATGTAATCCAACGCCAAGACAAGCCGCCTGCCAGGCATCGCAACCCTGTGCGAGCAAAGCCGCGATGATGCCAGTCAACAGATCGCCCATGCCGCCCGATGCCATGCCGGGGTTACCCCAAGGACAGACGTCCAGACGTCCGGACGGATCGGCAATCAGGCTTCCCGATCCCTTGAGCACCACCACGGCTTTGTAGCGATGGGCCAACTCGCGCGCGGCGGCAAAGCGATCGCGCTCGATATCTTTTGTCTCTACACCCAGCAAACGCCCCGCTTCGCCGGGATGCGGCGTCAACACAGTCGCCACAGCGAACTGGCGGTGCTCGCGCGAGAGCAAGTTCAGCCCATCGGCATCGAGTACAAGTGGCTTGTTGGCATCCAGCGCAGTCAGCCACAGCGCATGACCCCATGCACCCTTGCCGAGACCCGGTCCCAGTGCAATCACGCTGGCGCGTTCGAGCAATGGCTCCAGTGTCTGCGGCCCATCGACCTCGTGCGCCATCAGCTCCGGTCGCGCTGCATTTAACGCCGTTATATGCCCCGCCCGCGTGGCCACGCTGACCAGGCCAGCGCCCGTCCGCAAGGCCGACTCACCCGCCATTCTCACCGCGCCAGCCATGCCATGGTCGCCGCCGATCACCAGCACGTGACCGTTGTTGCCTTTATTGGCATAGCGAGGACGCGGCGGCAACGAATCCACTGCCAGCAACTGCGCATCGGGTCGTGCCGCTGCATAGACATCCTCGGGCACACCCAGCGTTGCGACCTCCAATAACCCTGCATAGTCAGCGGACTGGCCAGTGTTCAGCCCGCGCTTGTTGGCAATGAACGTGACCGTGACATCTGCCCGCACCGCTGCGCCAAGCTGCCGACCGCTGTCGGCATTGATGCCTGAGGGCACATCGAGCGCCAGCACGGGGGTATCCATCGCATTGATGCATTCGATCAGCGTCGCAATGGATGACTCCAGAGCACGATTGAGACCAATGCCGTACAGCGCATCCACCTGCACATCGGCGGCAGGCAGTGCGGTGTCGTCCGAACTCCATCGGTGCACTTGGCCGTCATCGGCTTCCCAGGCTGCTCGCGCCAAGGCCGCGTCACCATGCGAGGCGTCGCTCAGTGCGATGATCTGTACCTGCAGTCCCGCCTCGCGTGCCAGCACGCCAAGCAAAAAGCCATCGCCACCGTTATTGCCTGGGCCACAGTAGATACTGATGCGGCGAGCCTCGGGCCAGTGCCGTCGAAGGCTGTTCAAGGCGGCGCTGGCCGCGCGACGCATCAGGTCCGTACCGGAAACCGCCAGCGCGGCAAACGCCTTGCGCTCTAGCACGCGCAACTGCTCGACGGTGTAGAGATCTCGACTGTGAAGGGAATTGGGCATCCGGAATTATAGGCATGACCAACGTCTACAATAGATCGATGTCCGCCGCCGATACCCGTACCTGCTTCGACTACGTCGCGCTTGCTGGTGACATCAAGCGCTGGGCGATCGAGTTGGGTTTTGCCGACGCCGGCATCAGCGGCACGGATCTTGGCGACGACGAGCAGCATCTTGAACGTTGGCTCGACGATGGCCATCACGGCGAAATGGAATACATGGCGCGCCACGGTGCCAAACGCAGCCGCCCAGCCGAACTGGAACCGGGTACACAGCGCGTGATCTCCGTGCGGATGGATTACATCCCGCCCGGTACGGCCAACGCGTGGGGCGTGATCGAAGATGCTGAAGCGGGCTATGTGGCGCGTTATGCACTGGGTCGCGACTATCACAAACTGATGCGCAACCGGCTGCAGAAGCTGGCCGAACGCATCCACGACGTGGTCGGCGATTTCGGCTATCGCGCCTACGTCGATTCGGCGCCGGTGCTGGAAAAGGCGCTGGCACGCAACGCCGGGCTGGGCTGGATCGGCAAGCACACCGTGCTGATCAACAAACGCGCCGGTTCGTATTTCTTTCTCGGCGAGCTGTATACCGATCTACCGTTGCCGGTAGATCCACCGGCCAGCGCGCACTGTGGCAGCTGCAATCGCTGCATCGACATCTGCCCGACCCAGGCGATCGTCGGCCCGTACCGGCTCGATGCACGGCGCTGCATCTCCTACCTCACCATCGAGCTCAAAGGCAGCATTCCCGAGGAACTGCGCGCGCCGATGGGCAACCGCATTTTTGGTTGCGACGACTGCCAGCTGATCTGCCCCTGGAACAAGTTCGCCCAGGAAACGACCGAACCGGATTTCGCACCACGTCACAGCCTCGATGGCGCAAAACTGGTCGATCTGTTCGGCTGGAGCGAGGATGAATTCCTCAAACGCACCGAAGGCATGGCGATCCGCCGCACCGGCTACGAGGGATGGCTGCGCAATATCGCCGTGGCGCTGGGTAATGCGCCGAAATCAGACACGGTCACCGCCGCGCTGCAAGCGCGCGCGACTCATGATTCCGAGGTGGTGCGCGAACACGTGCAGTGGGCGCTCATCAGACATCAGGGCTGAATGGAGCCCTGCGCCGAAAGGCTTTAGGCGGCTGCCATCTGCTTGGGAATGGACCGATTGGTATGCGAGATGCGGTTATGCGCATCGGCGTAGACCAGTGTGGGCTGGAATTTCTCCAGCTCGGCTTCGCTGAGCTGGGCGAAGGCGGCGATGATGATCAGGTCACCAGGCTGAGCGCGATGGGCGGCGCTGCCGTTGACCGAAATGATGCCCGAACCTTCCTCGGCGCGCAGTGCATACGTGACAAATCGCTTGCCGTTGTTGATGTTCCAGGCGTGGATCTGCTCGTACTCGCGAATGCCGGAGGCATCGAGCAACACGCCGTCGATCGCGATCGAGCCTTCGTAGTGAAGCTCGGCGTGCGTGACGGTGACCCGGTGGATCTTGGCCTTGAGCATGTTCAGGTGCATGACGTACTTCCCGCAGGAACGGCCTGCGTAACGGGTAATTATCGAAGCCCGGAGGCTTCGCCGCAACTCTGCGGCAACCTGGCCCTTACGTAGGGGCGCTTTAGTCGAACATCAAGTTGTCGATCAGCCGGGTCGTCCCCAGCCGGGCGGCGATGAGCGCTATCAGGCCTTCACGTTGGTCTTCAGCAGGTTCGGCCAGGTCGTCAACACGGCGAATCACGGCATAATCGGGCACGAAACCGGCGCGAACCAGCCGCGAGGTGGCCACCTGCTCCAGTGCCCGCCACGCGTGCCCCTGCAGGAATAGCTCGCGCATCTTGACCAGCGTGTCATGGATCAACACCGCCCGGGCACGCTCGTCAGCGGAGAGATACTGATTGCGTGAACTTAGCGCCAGTCCGTCATCCGCGCGCAATGTTGGGGCGGCCATCACCTTTACCGGCAGCGAAAGGTCACGAACCATCCGCTCGACCACCTTCAGCTGCTGGAAATCTTTCTGGCCGAATACGGCGACGTCCGGCTGCACCAGGTTGAACAGCTTGCATACCACCGTCGCCATGCCATCGAAGTGCCCCGGCCGATGGGCGCCTTCCAGTACGTCGGTGATCTGCGGAACATGCAGACTGACGCTGTGTTCGGCCCCAAAGGGGTAGAGCGTTCCCACGTCCGGCGCAAACAGCAGATCGCAATCCTGATCGGCCAGCGCCGCCTGATCCTGCAACAGCGTGCGCGGGTAACGCTCGAAATCCTCATTGGGACCGAACTGGGTGGGATTGACGAACACGCTGGCAATCACCCGTTCGGTGCGCACCCGTGCCAGCTTGATCAGCGACTGATGACCGGCGTGCAGATTGCCCATGGTCGGCACGAAGCCTACCGTCTGGCCTTTGCTGCGCCAGCCGCGGATGGCCGCGCGCAGCGCGGGAGCGTCTTGTACGGTCTGCATGGTTGAGAGCTTCGGTTGCGTCAGTTGAAACAGTGTTCGGACGCCGGGAAAGCGCCGCTGCGCACGTCCTCGGCATACGCAGCGATCGCTGCCCCGACAGAATCGCGCCCGGCCAGGAAATCCTTGCTGAACTTGGGTCGCTTGCCCGGCGTAATGCCGAGTACATCATGGATCACCAGCACCTGCCCGTCGCAGTGCGGGCCGGCACCGATACCAATCACGGGGATATTCAGCGCTGCTGTCACGCGTTCGCCCAGCGTGGTGGGCACGCCTTCGAGCACAAGCAGATCGGCGCCCGCGGCTTGAATCGCCAGCGCCTCGGCCAGGATATGGTCGGCCGCGGCCTGCTCGCGCCCCTGGATACGGAAACCGCCGAACTTGTGCACCGACTGCGGCGTCAGGCCCAGATGGGCGCAAACGGGAATGGCCCGGGCGACCAGCGCGGCAATACCTTCGAGAATATGTGGCGCGGCGCCTTCGATCTTTACCATCGCGGCACCCGCCTCTCCCACCAGCCGCGCACCGGCCTCAAGCACGTGCGTCGTATCGCGGTCGGCCATGAACGGCAGATCGGCCACGAGCATCGTTGCCGACAGCCCACGAGCAACAGCGGTAGTGTGGTAAACCATCTGGTCGAGGGTCACCGGCAGCGTGCTGCGATGGCCCTGCACCACCATGCCGAGCGAATCACCTACCAGCGCAATATCGATCCCGGCTGTTTCCAGCTGCCAGGCGAAACTGGCGTCGTAGGCGGTCAACACGACGATACGCCGTCCCTGCGCTTTCATCGCATGCAAGCCTGGCACGGTAACCAGCTTGCGTTCGGGGGTGCTGGCGTTCTGCACGTACACGGCAATTCCTCACGGTAACAACGGACAACGGGCGCCGATTATCGGCCGCTCGCGGTGGTGGCTCAAGGCCGGATGCTCTCAGAACAACCTTTCACAACCTGCGGAGTCGAGCTTCGCCAACAGCATCGACACCGATCCGTGGCCAGTTATCTCCAGCGCAGGCGCAATGTCGCGCAGCGGTAACAGCACGAAAGCCCGCTCGGCCATGCGTGGGTGCGGTAGCACCAGACGTTCATCGTCCAACTGCACACCATCGACATGAAGCACATCCAGATCCAGCATACGTGGGCCGTTGCGCTCGGCACGAATCCGGCCCGCCGCTGTTTCGATCCGCAGCAACGCATCCAGTAGCTGATGCGGCGATAGCGCGGTATCCAGCGCCACTGCGGCATTGACGAACGGTGGCTGCTCAACCACGCCCCAGGGTGGCGTCAGATAGAGGTGCGAACGCTGCAGCAGGCGCGTATCCGGCAACGCGGCCAACGCATCCATGGCATCAAGCACCTGCTGCCGCGAATCACCCAGATTGCTGCCAAGTGCGACGTAAGCCAGTGTCACGCCGAGCCCGATTTGTCGCCCGGCTTGCGGCGACGCCGACGCGGACGCGGCGGCCGACCGGCGCTGGGCATCGGCATATTGTCACTGGCATGACTGCCGCCGCCAGCCGGCAGCGCCGCCGCCAGCACATCCTGCGGCAGCAACTGCGCGTGCGCCCACCACTGACCCAACTCGCGCATCGCCGGCGACTCATCCGCACGCAGCAGCAGAAAGTCGAAGGCAGCGCGAAAGCGCGGATGCGTCATCAGGCGGAACACCCGCTTGCGCTGGATCTGCTCGAAGCGCGGCTGCAGCGACCAGATTTCTTCCATGGTGAAGGTGAACCGTCGCGGGATCGCCACCCGCTGGCACTGCTCGGCAACGACTTGCGCGGCGGCACGCGCCCACGCTTCGTTGCCGTCCATACCCTGCCCAATCCACTGATGCGCTAGATCGCGCACCTCGCCCCACAGCAGCACCGCAAACAGGAAAGCCGGCGTCACCGACTTGCCTTCGGCGATACGGGTGTCGGTATTGGCCAGACCCTGCTCGACCAGTGAACGCAACGCCTGATCGCCACGCTTGAGCGCTCGCGCCGTGGCCGGGAACAGAAATTTCAGCAGCCCGCACTTTTCAAGCATGCGAAAGCTTTTCAGACCCTGGCCACCGAGAAACATCTTCAGCGATTCGTCGAACAACCGCGCTGGCGCCGCGTCGCCCAGCAGCGGACCGAGCGTCTCGAACGGCGCCATGGCAGCCGCATCGATTTGCATGTCGAGCTTGGCCGCCAGCCGCGCTGCGCGCAGCATGCGCACGGGATCCTCGCGATAACGTGTGACCGGATCGCCAATGAGTCGCAGCACCCGATCGTCGAGATCGCGGCTGCCATTGACGTAGTCGCGCACAGAGAAGTCGCTGATGTCGTAATACATCGCATTGACGCGGAAGTCGCGGCGAATGGCGTCTTCTTCGATGGTGCCCCAGATGTTGTCCCGCACGATTCGACCGTCGACGATGTGTCGATCACCTTCGCCGCCCTCTTCACCCAAGCCACGGAACGTCGCCACCTCGATGATCTCCGGCCCGAATACCACGTGCGCCAGGCGAAAGCGCCGACCGATCAGGCGGCAGTTGCGGAACAACTTTTTCACCTCGTCCGGCGTCGCACTGGTGGCAACGTCGAAATCCTTGGGATGCAGGCCCAGCAGCAGATCGCGGACCGCACCACCCACCAGGTAAGCCGTATAGCCGGCCTCGTTCAAACGGTATAGGACGCGCAGGGCCGCCTTGCTGATGTTCTTGCGGGAGATGATGTGCTGTTCACGCGGAATGATCCGCAGCGTCGGCGTGATGTCGGTCCCTGGTTCGAAGTTCAAGCGGTAGGAATCCTTGCAGGACGATGGGCCCATGAGTTGAGTCGTTAGAATACAGCGCCGTCAATGCATACCTGGAATGAGGCGTATCGAGCATTGCCGGGCGAAACAATTCCGTTATACTAGCGCGCCTCGCAGGATAACGCTCCCTTCGTCTAGTGGCCCAGGACACTGCCCTCTCAAGGCGGGAACACGAGTTCGAGTCTCGTAGGGAGCACCATTATTTGTGCAATCTTCCATGATTGCTGTTGTCTGGAGAGGGTCTCGACAACACGCGGCGCTTGAATTGGCTGGTCCAGAAGCGGCCATCCATGGCCGCACTCTTCGCTAGAGCCTTCCGACCGCCACACCTACAGCTGAATTGCCTCCATGACTTTCGTCGTCATCGACAACTGCATCAAGTGCAAATATACCGATTGCGTCGAAGTCTGCCCGGTCGACGCCTTCCATGAAGGTCCCAATTTTCTGGTCATCGATCCGGACGAGTGCATCGACTGCACGCTGTGCGAACCCGAGTGCCCGATCAACGCGATCTATCCGGAAGATGACGTACCCGCCGGGCAGGAATCGTTTGTTGCGCTCAATGCCGAGCTTGCCAAGGGTTGGCCGGTGATCACCGAGCGCAAGGATGCCCTTGCAGACGCGAAAGACTGGGAAAACAAGCCCGGCAAACTCGACCTGCTGCAGCGCTGATTTCTCCGAACCCCGAATGCAAGAACGCCGCCTTGAGGGCGGCGTTCTTTTTGGGCAACCCTGCATGCATCTTGGCCATGCAGGGTAAAGACCAGCGTTATTTGTCTTTCTTCTTCTTGCCCAACGTCGTCCTCAGTGCATCGACAACCTTGATCACCGCAGGCGCATCACCCTGGGCACGAACTTCACTGGCCTCCGTACCGCTGCTGTCGACGGTGATCTGCACCGGATGCGTGGTCGCACCGGCAGCATCGACAGGTGCCGGTGCGCTCTTCTTGAACATGCCGAAGAAGCCTTTCTTCTTCTGCTGGATCACCGCATTGGGCACGCTGATCGAATAGGTGCGCGCTGCATCGTCGTGAGCCGTCACCTGACCCAGGCTACCGTCAGCCAACTGGGCGCCCACCGCCTTGTAGGCATCGTCGACATTGCCGACCATCACGAAGCCGTCGGTGATCA
>Ga0302221_10000999_pt1 | contig 18702 bp, 3 predicted proteins | sample II_Palsa_E2_1_FD_193517 | JGI IMG/M metagenome (GOLD analysis project Ga0302221, IMG submission 193517) | Peat permafrost microbial communities from Stordalen Mire near Abisko, Sweden - II_Palsa_E2_1 | ecosystem: Environmental > Terrestrial > Soil > Palsa > Peat permafrost | place: Sweden... | reverse complement strand
CCCTCCATCCAACCTTTTGGCTCTTCGCTCCTTTTACGCAACTTCTCAGTCGCACTTGACGTTGCGCGGGATATTCTTCATTCTTTTTGGAATTCCCTGAACTATCGTACTACAGTACCTTCACCAGTCACTCCTTGTTGATAGAGTCAACTGCGCTGCATCCGTTCTCGCACATTTTCACTCACCTTTACGAAACAAACACTCTCGACGAGCCGCTTAAATTCGCTCCGCTACCGCCATCTCTTGCGATCTTTGAAAGATACTTGTCAATATGCGTTCCTCAACTATCTCCAACCTGGCCATTGCCGCCTCCTCTTTGCTGGTCAAGGAAGTCTTTGCTGGTCCTGTGGGGAAGAGAGACCAGTATGTGGTTACCGACGTGGTTATTGTTACCCAGGAGATGACCGTCTACGATTACGGTACTTCTTTCTCGACTGGAGCACCTCATGATGTTGCAACTTTCACGTCCCAAGGGGTTCCCGTCCTTATCCCGGCAACGACTTCAAGCACGAGCACAAGCACTCCGATTCCCACCAGCACACCACCTCCCGCGGTCTTCATTCAGCAATCAACTAAGAGCTCAACATCCACCACAACTTCGACCACTCCAGCCCCAGTTGTTGTGAAGCCCACCACTCCAGCTCCAGTCGTTGTTCCTACCACACTCGTCCCCGTCGTTTCATCGCCTGCCCCAGTCTCCACTCCCACTGGCAGCAGCACCTCCTCTTCAAGCAAGCGTGGTCTCGCTTACAACGATGCTTCCCTCCTTACTGGCTTCTCTGGCTCCAACAAGATCTCTTGGGCTTACAACTGGGGCTCCTCAACCGCATCCATTCCCTCCGCGTTCGAATATGTTCCTCTCCTCTGGGGAACAGCTTCATCTTTCACAAACAATTGGATCTCAGCCGCTACCAAGGCGATCGCTTCTGGCTCTACCCATCTCATGTCCTTCAACGAGCCCGATCTCAACACCCAAGCCAACCTCTCTCCTGATGCAGCGGCCGCGGCATACAAGACCTATTTGAGCACCCCCTTCGCCGGCAAGGCCCAGCTCGGGTCCCCAGCCGTCACCAACGGCGGTGGAGCCATGGGCCTGACCTGGCTCAAGAACTTCCTCGCCTCATGCACCGACTGCCAGATCGACTTTGTCTGCATCCACTGGTACAACGGCGGCGACGCCACCGCATTCATGGATTATGTCGACACTGCCTACGCAGCCGGCGGCAACCGACCCCTCTGGATCACCGAGTTCCAAGGCGAGGGCGACGCCACTGCTCAAAACACCTTCCTCCAGACCGTGATCCCGCAACTCGATGCCTCGCCCAAGGTTGCGCGCTACGCCTACTTTATGGCGAGCGACGGGGTCCTCTTGAGCTCCGGCTCCAAGCTCAGCACTCTCGGGAACACATTCGCGAGCGCCCCGTAAATAAATAAGCTCTGGCTAAACATTTACCTCTCTCTCGCTTGGTAACACCCCCCAAGACGTTTTGATTAGGGGGGTTTGGGTCCAAGCGAACGAATTTACGAACCATACATTCTACAAAATTTACCATTACCACTACCTCCAACTTTGGAGATAGGCTGGCTGGCGAACTCTTACGTTCTTTGTACATAGCTTTTGAATACAAACATTAGGGGGCGCAATAACCAGAGCAACACGGAAAAAATTGAAATGAAATGAGATGAAAATGGGTAGATAGATTGGATCTGGCGTATGAATAGCTGGCAAGCAAGCAAGCGAGAAATCTTTGGCACAGACATCCGTGGATTCATTCTTGTAGCATTTTTGAATTGAATTGAAGATAAGAAATCAATCAAGTATTGGTTATGCCGATTGATTTTTTTGATTTGAAGCCCAACTTAACTCATTCCCCTTAATGTGTAGCAACCTATCCGTGTCACCTGTTGTCGAGCATCCCCTTACGGCTCACCATTCCGAAATCTACGCACCAACCGCAGCATATCTCAGCACACCCTTCCACTTCCACTCTCACTACAACTCATATCCCAGCAGCTCAGCGCAACCTCTTCATCCACTATCTGAGATAATCAGAGTCTGAGTCTGAGTCTGTCTGTCTGTTGCACATCGCACCTCGTATCGCTCCACTCCTCTATCTCCCCATTTCATTTTTTTTTCTCGGGCGTCTAGAACGCTGTAGTCACGCGGCCCCACGACAGATTCGCTGCGCTATTGAATGTCACCCGTCTCCCTTGGGAACTAGGTACCCACTAGCTGGCGCGGGTTGAGGGCTGAGCTAACGTAACGGGAAGAAGAGGGACTGGTTTTGATGCCGTTGATGTTGGGAACTTGGGAAGGATAGGTGGGATGTATTGAGGTTCTGGAGGTGGTGGTGGAGGTGAGGTGGAGGTGGTAGGAGGTGGTGGTGAAGGGGCAAGTGATCTGGTGAATGTTAATGCGTGCAGGTTGGAAGGTGGGGGAAGAAAGCAAAGGCAAATGCGAGATTAATCATGGAATGCAATTGTTATTGACAGAGCTGGATATCTTCAGAGAGGGAAATGTAGGTGAGAGGGATGTGGTCTGAGGTGTGATATGTGGTATGTAGGTAGTTTATCACGGAGAGGTAAAGTTCGGTTAGATTGTTTGGAGAGATAGGTGGGTCATAAGTGGATAGTGTGAACTCGTTGCTAAGCCTATGGTGGGTGGTGGGTAAGGTAGGGTGTGAAAATGAGGAGGAAAGACCTGTTGCAGGTCGTGGTTTTAGACTGTGGAAAAGAAGGTGGTGAGACTCGAGTCAGTTGTGAACTGGATCTTGCAACTTCGGGGTAAAAGCGGTGAGCGTGGGCGAGGGTGTTCTATATAAGGGGTAAGGAGGACTTCGGCGTTTTGCCAACGGCGCAAGAATTGAACCAGGAGGCTTCGAGGTGGGTTTGTGAGACCTTCCTCTTGGGCGGTCTTCTTGTGGAGCAGTCTTCGTCTTGTGCAGTTCCTTTGAGCAGTCCTCCGCTCAGGCGGCTAGCTTCATTGTCCCTCGTTAAGTTTGGATTCTCATTGCTGGCAAGACAAGGAACACGGTCTGGGCTTATTGACGACAACAAAAAAAACTCGACAACAAAAAATACATACAAGGTGAACCTCGATACCGAGCCCGTGTATCGCGCTTTTGGAGTATAAGCACGACAACGATATGCTCAGTTTCCCTTAGAGAAGTGTCTCCCCGCTTGAATACTGAACAGTAACCTCAACCCCGTGCGGTTGAACTTCATTTCGGATGTGGTGTGATCATGATCGATGGTTCGAGACGTGGTTATATACTTAGCTGGAGCCGTCCATGATTGGAATCTTCATGGCGAAGTGGCTTTGCTGGTAAGGTAGCTCCTGCTAAGTTGAGCTGAGCTAGAGAACAAGTATCGCCCCCTGTGGCTCGATATCTGCATTACTTGAGCTTGAGGCTCCGACCTATATAATCAGACACTTATCATTGAAACCACGCCGAAAGTTACGCACGCAAATTCATGGGAGGATAGTACAGGGATGAAGTTCGTAACCCCTTTAGATGTTTTCTGCAAAATAACTTGGGTCTTGAAGGAATGACAGCTCTATGTTTGAGAACTGCACCACGCTCATAGAAGTTGAGACTTGAGAGATACCGTTTCTTTGTGTGGTTTTGGCGATCGTGACAGCGGTGAGCAATTGACAACAAGAATGAAATGGCCTTTCGAGGCTGAGGCTGAGGCAAGCTCGAGGAGGTGTTCGCGGTAAGTGCAAGTCCTCGTTCGTCACCATAGTAGGAGATTTTCTTCATGTTGATCATATCAGCCAGCGGTGCGTTCGTTCAGAGAACTGTTCGGAGCTTGACGCAAGGTTGTATGATGAGGTTGGAGATATGAACATATATAAATAGGGGAGTCATCACCGTTCGTGGACTGGGTTAGGGTCATGGCTTGGTAGCTTTGCTGGTAGCTCTTGCCAAGTTGAGCCGGTACGACATGATTCAGTGATACTACACACTTAGAGCTTGATGGCTGATCAAGTGATAAGCTCAGCGTGTCTTCCATACTGAAGAGCGGGTGCTGAGGGGAAACCACAAATTTCAAGCTCTCTATATTCATGGCCGGAATCTGCTAGCAGCAAGCAGCCGGAAAAAATTGGATGGCATCCGGACATGTGATCGATCGCCACCAGAACCAAATTCTCCAAAGACTGATTATGAAAGAATGAAATTCGAGGCTTGTTAATCGCGCTACGACATCTCAAGGGTTCGACGATGTATGAAGCTCGTTTGGTTAAGCACCCAAGATATGTCATTGGGGACTGGAAATTTTGACAGCAAATCAGAACTTGACAACAGAGGAGTCATGTTCCGAAGCTGTTCCAGCCCCAAGTGGGGGTTATGTTGGCGTCGAGTGTAAGATGGTGCAGGAAGAGTGCTCTGACCTAGGTGTCCTACTGAATTTGACATACCTCGAAAGATATTGAATTTGCAGACGGAGCACTGTAAGTTCTTGGTAGATGATCAAGTAATAGAAGGTTACGATTGCTGGTCAGACATGCAAATATATATATATATAGGCAAGCCGTTGCCTATTTCAGAATCCACGGGAATTCTCTCCCCGAGCGGGAAGATTCATGGCTGTAGACCCAGTACATCTGGACTTGATAGCATGCAACGCTTCTGACCAAATGAACAAGTGCTTTGGGGATGACATTCACGCGTATTTGAGTCATGGTGCCGTGAAGTGTCTGGAGAAGCGTATATATGTGCGTCGATGCTGGTGAGAGAGCTGAAACTCTGTGAGGCTTCTAGGGAAAAAAGGGGGATGAGCTCATGGTGACTGAAGCCACCAGGCTGGACACCATGACATTCAAGACTTTACGGGAACTATGAAAACACAGCATTGGCACTCGTCGAGTCAACTCTCGACACTACATTGGGTTGCAGAAAGTTGCGAAAACAATTTTCCCTTTTTTCGTGACAACAAAAATATATTAACAGCAAAGAAGAGAACTGACATCTCGAGGCTGAACCAGCCTCAAGTGAGGATACGTTGGCCCACGGGAAAGTGCAGCGAGGCACATTCCCTCAAAAACAACTTCTGCGTCACATTGGCTTTGGCCCTGCTCGTCGGAGCATTCTGGTTGAAAGAAGTCAAAATCCGTTCTCTCCGTATGGTTGCAAGGTTGATCAGATACGGATTGATGTTGGACCATTGGATTTCGATGAGTGGATGGATGGAGGATGGCTGGAGGGAGAGAAGAAGTATGTGTACCCTGCGGGATATAAATGGTCGATCTCTCATGTGACACTTCATAGAGGTCACCATTTCAAGGGCTTCAATTTTTGGTAGGCTTTGGCATATAATGCCGCAGCCACTTCCTGAAGCCACTTCTTGCAGCTCGTGTCTGTCCAACCCATTCTTTCTGCCTTGCACCAGTCACTTTTCTTGCTGAAAATCCAAACATATTGATTGGCCAGCAAACTTCTCAAGGCAAGTGTAGTGGATTGAGTCTAGCAGATGAACTGTTTCTATTCTGTACAAAGAACGCAAAACTTATTGACAACGACAAAGCAGTTACAACAAATTCTCTAAATATCAATGTCCAAACTCTGAGATTCCAGCTACCTCTCTGCTGCAAGTTATAGTGACGTTGGCAGGGAAGAAAGGCTCGTATTTCAGGGTGGCTTTACTCACCTGTTAAATATTTTCATGAGAGAATGGACAGGTTAATGAGTTTCTAAGTATCTCGAGCAGATTACGGAGGTGCAAAGTCCTATGCATAAGATGATTTGGTACGTTACATAGTGAACATAATCAAGCTCTCTGAAAACACAGAAAGCCTGAAATAGTCAGGAACCTACTGCCCTTAATGTCCCACTGTCATTTAGGACATTCACAGATTAATGCCACCTCTTTTTGCTATTCGGATAAAAGTACTCCGAAGCCGATTTGAATAATCCCGGATAAAAGAGTGTTGGATTCGCTAAGCGCGGCTCCCGCGTCTAGGCGCGCTTGGACGTCCCAATCCGGCAAGAATGCGAAAGAGGGCTAGCGTGGTGCTCCACTTGGCATCAACTCTCTTCTATAAAGGGGGAATATATAATACCAATATTAATACTAATACTAATACCAATATAATTCAATATAATTTAATATAATTTAATACAAAGAAAGAGATAAAAAATCCTGTAAATTAGAGACCCCCGCACTTATTCCCCCATGCTTTAAATCATTGATTTTAAAGGATTTTTACTAAAGTTAAGTTTTTCTTTTAACTTATACGTCGCCCTTAGCTACGTACACCAAAATTAATAAAGGTACACGTTCCTTTAGTCGTTTTTTTATCCCCACTTGACCCCCACCTTATGTAACGCTCACAGTCCGTCGTGATAGAAGCAAGCTTTAATACGTTGGGGGTTTGGGGAGTCTTAGGTAGGGAGCCTTGATAAGTCCAGTGGATATCACCGAGTAATGTCCTGAAGTATTGCGTAGTTACAAGTATATAAGAAATATTATTTAAGTTGAGCACGAAGCTCCTATCTACTGGGGGGAAGCCCCGACTATATAGGCCTTCGTGTTCTGTGGAGTCCTACTCCCATGGAGTCCTTGGGACTGAAGTCCTTTCTTGTTTAGGGGCTCCTCCTCCCGGGACTCCATCACGTGATGGACTCCATCACGTGACTTAATCCTTCATGTGATCTCGTCGTATGCCATTGGGTTCTCTATGATGTTTTCCTTTAACGCCCGAGCCTTAGGCCGCAATGGTGGTTTATAATACTATTCCCTTCTTGTCCTAGTAGCGTCCCGCTACGTACAAAATATCGCTTATTTCGCTTTTCCCTTTTCTTTACTAATCATCATGTCTTTTGTTTCTTATACCAAGCACAAAGAGCATATCGCTCTTGCCTTATATATTAAGTCCTCCGCCCGCCCGGGTAAAACTTGTTTGTTTTATATCAAGCGGTCTCGTTTATATTGGCTGGACCTTAGTCTTTCCTCCCGCTATTCGGAATACGTATACTCCAAACGATATTATAATTCCGAAGGCTATCCAGAGCCCCTTATCCCGTTCGTTCGTAAATTTATTTATCGCTTCTTCTTTGGTCCTCGTCGTCGCTAACTCCCTATCCCTCCCTCGAGCCCACGTCCCGAGCCCTCCTGGTTATCTTCCTTTAAATTAGAAGACCTTCTTGACTAGGCCCTCCGCGAGAACGGGAAATTCTAGGTAGATATAGATTTTTATAGTAGAACTTCTCGAGTTTCTTAGAGTAATTAAGATTTTCTCTTGGTTCCCAAGTATTTTCTGATTATAAATATCCCTCCCATTTAATTAAATACTTAATTTTTTCTTGGATATACTAATAATTAAGAATAGTCTCGACTTTATATTCCTTTTATGGGTCCAATTATTGGACTTTCGTAACTGGTATAATAGATATATTTGGGGATACTGACTCAAGGAGTAATACATGAAATACCGGATATATTTCTATCATCTCTAATAACTTAAGTTTATAATTTATAGATTTAATTTTCTTGTTAATTTTAAATAGTCCTAATTTCTTATAATCTAATTTATTATTTAGTCTTTTTATCTTAATATTTTTTCTAAATAAATAAACCTTATCCCCCTCTTTAAGCCCAGGTCCTATACTATACTTCTAGTTATAATATATTGCCGATCGTTATATAATAAATTTAATATCTATAGCCAGTTCTTTATATAATACTTTAATTTTATTAATCTTAGCGATAGCCTATTCTATATATATTTTATCAATCAAGAATATATCGTATATCGTCGGAATATATCCATAATTTATAAAAAATAAAGTAATATCTATAGTCTCTGATTCTGCACTATTATATAAATATTATGCCAAGAATAATAATTTAATCTAGTTATCCTACTAGTAATTAATATAATAATATAAATACATTTTTATTATTTAATTAATTCTTTTTATTTATTCATCCGTCTATAAATAAAACACTAATAATAGCTTTTTTTTTATTTCCATTAGAGTTATTAGCATAGTCCAAAACTTAAATATAAATAACTTATCTTGGTCTAAGATAATCTCCTTCGGAACTCTATAATTTATAATAATAGTCCAAAATAAAATATATAATAATTTCTTAGTTATATTTAACTTATTATATAATATTATATATATATACTTTATTAGTCTATCTATAATAATTAATATAGAGTTATATTTATATCCTGTCCATGATTCCCTCGAGAGTAATAGTTTAATCACGAAATCTATAACAATAGATTTTCAAGATTATGGGGACATGTTATAAGATTGTATTTTGTTATACGGAGTATGCCTCGTGACTTTATTCCGTATACACGTGTCGTATTCTTGTACCACGTCCTTCACGACCTTCCTGATTCCTGAAAAGTAGTATATTCTGGAGATCCGCTTTAAAGTCTTTCTTATTCCCTGGTATTCATGGGCCGGTAGCCCATGCTCATGTTTAACGAGGTCCTTTCTTATACCCGAGGATATATAAACCCGTCCCTAAAATAATAATAGTCCATGGGGGTTAAGGCTAAAGTCCCCTCGCGGGTTTTCCAGTTATTCTCCTATTATAGTATTTATTATATATTATTTTTAAATTTTCTTGCTTTATTTATCCGTGTTAATAAAAGAGCTAGTAGTTACTACGAGCTATTATATATTAAATACTAACGAGTTATTTTCTTTCTTGAATATTATTCTTGACTTATATATCTTGTTAGTAAAATATTCCGGTTTTTTACTTAGAGCGTCTACCCTAGTATTTTTTATTTCTTTAATATATAAAATTTAAAAGTTATACGTGATAAGTATTTTTGTCTAATATACTTATTATCGGTTAAGTTCTTTTATTATAATGAAATAAATAAGATTCTTATAGTCCATATAGATTTATATTTAATATTTAGATTCTTTTAAGTATATTCTCTATTCCCGAAAGACGTCCATAATCGCCAGTAATTCTTTATTATAAATCTTATAATTAAGTTCCGCTAATAATAATTTCCAAGAATAATAGACTATTAATTATTATTTTTAATCTTTTTCTTATTGACTTAATATTATTTTAAGAATATAATCTAATAAATCCGTCTTTATAATAATTTATTTTTCTAGATTAAATATTAAAAATATAGATATATACGTAAAGTCCCTTTTAAATTAATTAAAGATATTTTATATTAAATAAATTTATTTAAAGTCCTTGTCTTTTTTTATTAATTCCATAAATAGGATAATAATAATGGAATATCTCTTGATAAATCTTTAATAAAAGTTTATAAATCCCAGAAAAAATTATATTTTCTTAATATTAATTGGTTTTTTTTATTCCAGAATAATATTAATTTTTGACGGATTTATAGAGAGTTCTCCAGGAATAATAATATATCCCAGGAAGTTTATTTTCTCTTGATGGAATATATATTTCTCTGGCTTATAAAATAATTATACCTTAAATAAAATTATTAATATTTTCTTTATATCTCTCATATATTATTTTATTATTTTAAAATATATCAGGATATTATTTAAATAAATAATATATATCCGGTCCAAGTATTTCCCGAGAATAATATTAATTATTCTTATATATATTATTAATATATTAATAAGTCTAAAAGATATAATCTAATATTTAAAATAATTATATTTATATTAAAATATTATTTTTTATTCCTCTTTTTTCTTTATATAAATAAAATTATATACTTTATATAAGTCTAGCTTAATAAATATAATTACTCCACTAAGCCTATTTTATAATTTATCTATAAATAATAATATATAGTAATCTTTGACAATAATTATATTTAGCTTTTAATAATTAATATAAAGCCTTTTCTTTTTATCTTTTTTTAATATAAATAATATTGGACTTTCCGCTAATAAGTTTAATAATTAAATAAATCCTTTCTTTAGATTCTTATTAATATATTCCCTTAATATTTTAAGGTCGGCCTCCGATATTTGATAAATTAATAAAAAAGATGATTTCTTTTCTTTCTTTAATAATATATTATAATCTTATTATTTATATTAAGATAAGACTTTAATATTAATTTTTTTTCTAAATAATTTTATAAATTTATTATATTCTTTTAATATTTATTTTAAAAATAAATCTTGTTCTTTTTTTGTCAAGTATCCTAACTCCTCTTAAGAGATAGTATATATCTCTTTAGGGTCTTTTAAAGAAATTAATCCTGTCTTTCTTCTTTATATACTTAAATATTTCTTGAAATATTTATTTTATGATAATATTTTTTATTTCTAGTTAATATTAGAATTATAATATCGGATCCAGGATATTTTTAAAATAATCTTATATTATTTAATAAATATAATATTAAAAATAATATACTCTAGATATTTCCCAGATATCTCCAGTATAATCTTTATTATTTTTATCTTTATTATCCTGGATTTCCTATTAATAGATTCTTTATTAATTATCTTAAACTTATAAAAATAATATTTAATCCTGGTTTCTAGTTTTAGTCATAATATTACTTCTCTTAATATAAAGTTCCCTATGGCCCCTAAGTCAATTATAATTTATACCCTATTATTTTATTTAATTACTTCGATAGTGGCCATTACGACAAATTATTATTCTTCTATATTAACTATCTTATAATATTTTCAGAATATATTAATCCATTATTATAATATTTCTTTGGATAATCCTGTCATTTATATTCTATATATTTATCCGACTTTAAATTCATGGATTATTCCAAGAGAATATAATTCACGAAAAAGTTATTAATTGTTTTATATATTTATCCATAGTCTCTAATCTTGTCCTTGGACCAATAATTCCCACGTGTCTTTATTATTTGGTTTCTTTTACTCGGGCATAAATCCTAGATTAGATAATAATAATATATAAGTTTGACTATTATTAATTTTTCTTTATTTTATTTATCGATAATCCTGGAATATTACCTCCTAGTATATTCCCCAGTCAGGTCCTCCAGCGAAGACTTCTCCCAGCTCTCTCCATCTAATATCTGACTCGTTATTCTATAGGATCAATATCTATTCTCTGGTGCCGTTATCTCTTGGAAATACTTCTCTCTGAATTACTTCCCATACTTCTCCCATTCTTGGCCATCCGTCGGGCCATACGAATAATGTCCCATTTTGGGTGGTTTCCGGCCGCCATCCCGGCGCCGATGGTCCTTTTTTATCCATGTCTGATTCCGTTAAGCTACTAGACTTATTAATATTACTGATCTATATATATATATACTCTTCTTTTAATTATTTTTCCGAAATATCTAATAGTCGTCGCCGACATTATCGATTATATCTTAATACTTTATAAGCTTCTAAGTATTCTTTCACTCGATTAGTCATATATATTTCTAATAAATTATAGTCCTTGCTCCTGCTCGTAACGTGGAGTTACTTCTTTTTCCATGATGTCTCACTCTTTCAATAAAATCTTGCCATATATCCTGGTAATCTATATTTAAAGTATAATTTTTTTTCTTGTCGTCTCTATATTTCTTTCTTAAAGACCTACTTCTTTTTTATTATTCGAGTAATAATATCTAGTTCTATAGGCGAATAATATTTTCCCGGAATCTTTTTCCTCTTGTATTCCTGCGAGTATTATCCCCTTTTCTTAAGACTATATTTATATATTTAATTATCGATCTTGACTGCCAATGCGATAAGCTCCTGCAGGTTATCCGGTTTCTTGGACCTGATTATTTTATCCTTGACTCCGTCCTTGAGACCGATATAGAACTGGTGTTGTAGTGCCGTCTTGCCCCACTGGGTTTTGGCCGCCAACTGCTGGAAGTTTGCCGTATAAGTTACTGCCGAGTCTTTTTGTTTAAGGTATCCAAGATTTTGTTCCGCCGTGACTTTTTTTTTAATATTCCCGAATATCTGTCGTATTCCCTTGCTAAATCCTTCCATGGTGTAGAAGTACTTGACAGTGTCGCTCTTCATGGCCGTGGTGTATTGTCCTTGCTTGTTCTTGTGCTTCATGTAGTCGATCAGGAAGGGACTGATCCAATCGAAGGTACTTCCTTGTAGTATCGTGATAATCTATAAGACTTATTGAGTCTTTATTTTAAACTTGTGTTTGTTAAAGGCCATGTAAAGTTTGCACTGGGCCAAGAACGAATCCAACTTGGAGTAATTTCCCTTAAACTTATTTGATAGCTTGATTTTAAGATCTCCAGGAATAAAATCCCCTTCCGGGACAGGCGTCTCCCGTCCTTGCGCGATCTCTTTTTCGTTGTTACCTCCCTTAATAGACATGATTGATTTATCTTGATTTAATATTATAATATAAAGGTATTTAAAGTATAATACTTATAGTCCGTCGTAATAGAAGCAAGCTTTAATACGTTAGGGATTTAGGGGGTCTTAGGTAGGGAGTCTTAATAAGTCCAGTGGATATTACCGAGTGATATCCTAAAGTATTATATAGTTATAAGTATATAAGAAATATTATTTGAGTTAAGCACAAAGCTTCTATCTACTGGGGGGAAGTCCCGACTATATAGGCCTTTATGTTTTATGGAGTCCTACTCCCATGGAGTCCTTGGGACTGGAGTTCTTTCTTGTTTAGGGGCTCCTCCTCCCGGGACTCCATCACGTGATGGACTCCATCACGTGACTTAATCCTTTATGTGACCTCGTCGCATGCCATTGGGTTCTCTGTAATGTTTTCCTTTAATGCCCGAGCCTCAGGCCGCAATGGTGGTTTATAATACCTTATACCTCGCTAAAAAATATATTCTTATTTTCGTGTATATTTATTCCTTATTACTTTCATCACTCTTACTACTTTTATCACTCTTATTACTTTTATTTCTCTCGCTCTTTAATTGGATTTTGCGAAAGAGCTTATCGGCATAAAGTATTGACAAGCGAACGAGCGTATTAATTAATTAATTATTTTTTAAGATTACTTACAAAAACGCTTTAATAAAAACACTTTAATAAAAACACTTTATTATATAATTATACTTAAAGAACCCTATTAAAAACACAATACTCAAAGCATTATACTATATTTATTTATCCGAATTTTATACCAAAACATAAAATCGATAATAAAAAAATATTATATAATAATTATTTCTTGTAATAAAAATTATTTTTTATTTAATTAAAATATCTTTATTTAACTTAGCTTAATAATAAAAAAAAAATTATTTTTAGTTATTAAAAACTAATAAAAATACATCTCGCTATAATAATTAATATTATTATAAGATTTATTGTGTTTTAAAATACTTAACGTCTTGATATAAAATTAATTAAACTAACAAAAAAAGTATTTAAGTCGAGATTTTCTTCTTATCCTTAAGCTTTAATTTAGTATTTTTAAATATAATTAAATTATATTAAACTTTATACTTCTTTAATCTTTATAATAATTTTATTATTATATAATATTAAGCTTACTCGACCCGGCTTATAAAAGCGACTAATATATTCTTAGTAAAAGACCCGGATTATTCTTAAAGTACAAGAAATAAAATACCGTACTTGACGTTCGATATAAGACGTACGAATAATCGATTTTGGTTTATCGACTTAAAATAAAATAAAGTAATAATCGGTCCTTTACCGACTTAAAATAAAATAAAACTTACGTTCTTCACGATTTAGTTAATCTCGGAATTAAATCTTTAATTAAAGTAAACGATATTATCCTTTACGACTTAGTTAATCTCGGAGTCGGATTCTTAATTAAAGTAAATAATATTCCCTTAAAATAAAATAATTATTAATCTCTTTTTATTAAATTAAAATAATAAAGACTTTAAGTTAATTCTAGTCTATCGACTTAAAATAAAAAAAAATAATTATTAGTTTTAGTCTATTGTCTTTAAATTAAGAAATTAACTTAAAACTTTATATCGATTTTAGTTTATTAATCTTAAATAAAAAAAGACGATAGATAATTTTATTCCGTTTTTTTTAACTTTATTATAATAAATATTTATTATAAGCCAGATCTCGAAGAAGCCGGGCTTAATAATATTCCTTAAAAGAAAAATATTTCTTAATTTATTATTCTTGAATTCAAGGACAAGAAATAAAAATATACCGAAATTAAAAATATTAAATTTAACGTCACGAATATATACTATCGTGAAGAATATCTTAACTTTGTCTTGACGGAGAATATTACTAAATTATTAATTAAGTTTAAGAATTAAATAATTAAAGAAAATTTAAAATTAATTTAATTAATTTATAAATAAAAAATTTATATTATAAATTATTATTAAGACTTAAGACTCGGGTATAAGGACGCTATGTCATAAAGAATCCAATAGTATATAATGAAGTTACATGGAGGTCACGTGACGGATTCTAAGGAATCCACTTATAAGAAATAAAGATTTATAAAATTTAAGATTTCTTAAAGATTTAATAAAGTATAAAGGATTATATAAAAAAAAAATATTTTTTAATAATTAAAAGTTTTATACTTAATTTAAATAATATTTTTTATATATTTATAATTATATAATACTTTAAAATATTCTTAATAATATTTTTTAAATTTATTAAATTCTTTATTTAAGATTCTTTAATTTCTAATATATTAAATTTTATTTTTATTATAATAAATTATAAATATTATACTTTAAATATTATATTATAATAATATTAATTTAAAATAAATTAATTATATTTATAAAAAAAAACATTAATAAAAAAAATATATTAAGACAAGAAATATTTATCCCGGAAATAAATTTTATTTTTAAAAATCTTAAGATTAAATTATTTAATAAATTTAAAAAAAATTTATTTAAATTAAATTTATTTTTAATTTAATATAAATTTTATATAATCTTTAATTATTATAAGTTTAAAATAAAAATCTAATAAATCTTATAAATTATTATTATATTATAAAAAAATATTTTTAATTAAATTAATTTTTTTTTAATTAATTATATAAAATATAAAAATAAATATAAATAATATATTATAATTATAAAGAAAAATATTATTAAATATTTTTATATTATAAAAGAATTTAAAAAAATATATATAATAAATATTTAAAAATATTAAAAAAAAAAATAATTAAATATAATTTAAAATATTTTAAATAAAAAAACTTAATGATTATATATATAATAAACTTTTAATAATTAATAATAAAAACTTAATAAAATAAAATAACTTTATAATATTAATTTTATATTAATCTTAAAAATATAATTAAAGATAAAATAATTAAATTAAAGAAATTAAATAATTTATAAGAGTTTATTATATTAATAATTAAAATTAATAATTATATATATAAATATAATCTTAAAAAAAAAATATTTATAAAAATATAAATAAAAAAAAACTTTAAATAAATATTATTTATTTATAAAATTAAATATTATTATTAAGATATAAAAAAAAAATAAGTCTTTAAAAAAGAAATATAAAGACGACACGAGAAGAAATTATACTTTAAATATAAATTATTAAGATATATAATAAGATTTTATTAAAAAAATAAAATATTATAAAAAAAATAACTTTATATTATAAATAAGAATAAAGATTATAATTTATTAAAATAAATATATATAATTAAATAAATAAAAAAATACTTAAGAGTTTATAAAATATTAAAATATAATTAATAATATTAATAATAATTATTAAATATTTTAAAAAAATAATTAAAAAAATATATATATATATAGATTAATAATTAAATAAAGTTTAATATAAATAAAAAAAAACTATTAATATTAAAATAATAACTAAAAATTATATAAAAAAAAATATTATTTATATAGTTTAATAAATAATCAAGAATAAAAAAAATATAAAAAATAATTTAAAGAAAAATATTCTTGCGAGATAATAATATTAAGAAATAAATATTAATTCTATAAAATAATAATAATAAATTAAATATTAAATAAAGAAAATTAAGTAATACTTTTATTAAAAAACTTAATTAAAGAATATATTAAAAAATAATATTTTAAGATTATTAATAAATAAAATAAAAAAAATTTAAAAATAATTAAATATATATATTATTTTTATTTAATTTAAAGACTATATTTAAATAAAAAAAAATTAAATAATAAAAAAATTTAAAAATTATTAATTTAAGAAAAAGATTAAAGACTATAAATAAATATATAAAACGATTAATAATTCTTTTATAAATTATATTTTTTTTAAAATAATTTATAAATTTAAAATTAAATAAATATATCGAGTATAAATAATAAAATTATTTAAAAAAGTATTTTAATAATAAATTAATATATTTTAAAAATATTATAAAATAATTAATATAAAAAAATAATAATTTATTATTATAGTCATTATTAAAATAATTAAATAAAATAATTAAATATAAATTATAATTAACTCGAGGACTATAAAAAACTTTATATTAAAAGAAGTAATATTATAATTAAAACTAAAAACTAAGATTAAATATTATTTTTATAAATTAAAAATAATTAATAAAAAGTTTATTAATAAAGAATTTAAAATAATTAAAGTAAAAATAATAAAAATTATATTTAAAATACTTAAAGAATATTTAAAGTATATTATTTTTAATATTATATTTATTAAATAATATAAGATTATTTTAAAGATATCTTAAATTAAATATTATAATTCTAAAATTAATTAAAAATAAAATATATTATTATAAAATAAATATTTTAAAAAATATTTATTAATATAAAGAAAAAGATTAAGACTAATTTTTTTATAAGATCTTAAAGAAGTTTATATTATTTTTTAATCGGAATTAAAATATATATTAAAAAAAAACGAAATTTATTTTTAAAATAAATATTAAAAAAATATAATAAATTTATAAATTTATTTAAAGAAGAAATAAATAACGAGACTTTATCTTAATATAAATAATAAAATTATAAGATATTATTAAAGAAATTTTTTTATTATTAATTTATTAAATATTAAAAATTAATCTTAAGATATTAAAAAAATATATTAATAAAAATTTAAAGAAAGAATTTATTTAATTATTAAGTTTATTAGCGGGAAGTCCGGTATTATTTATATTAAAAAAAAAACTTTATATTAATTATTAAAAATTAAATATAATTATAATTAAAGATTATTATATATTATTATTTATAAATAAATTATAAAATAAATTTAATAAAATTAAAATATTTATTAAACTAAACTTATATAAAGTATATAATTTTATTTATATAAAAAAAAATAAAAAATAAAAAAAAATATTTTAATATAAATATAATTATTTTAAATATTAAATTATATTTTTTAAGTTTATTAATATATTAATAATATATATAAGAATAATTAATATTATTCTTAAAGAATATTTAAATAAAATATATATTATATATTTAAATAATATTTTAATATATTTTAAAATAATAAAATAATATATAAAAAATATAAAAATTATTTATAAATTTATCGAAAATTAATATTATTCTTAAATAAAAAAAATTAATTAATATTAAAAAAATATAATTTTTTTTAAGATTTATAAACTTTTATTAAAGATTTATTAAAAAATATTTTATTATTATTATTTTATTTATAGAATTAATAAAAAAAATAAGAATTTTAAATAAATATACTTAGCGTAAAATATTTTTAATTAATTTAAATAAGACTTTATGCGCGTTTTTATACTTTTAATATTTAATTCAAAAAAGTAAATTATTATAGAAATTAATTTATTAGATTATATTTTTAAGATAATATTAAGTTAATAAAATAAGTATAAAAAATAATAATTAATAATATATTATTCTTAAAAATTATTATTAATAAAACTTAATTATAAAATTTATAATAAAGAATTATTAATAATTATAAATATTTTTTAAGAATAAAAAATATATTTAAAAGAATTTAAATATTAAATATAAATTTATATTAATTATAAAAATTTTATTTATTTTATTATAATAAAAAAATTTAATTAATAATAAATATATTAAATAAAAATATTTATTATATATAATTTTTAAATTTTATATATTAAAAAAATAAAAAATATTAAAATAAATATTTTAAGTAAAAAATTAAAATATTTTATTAATAAAATATATAAATTAAAAATAATATTTAAAAAAAAAAAAAATTTATTAATATTTAATAAATAATAACTCGCGATAATTATTAATTCTTTTATTAATATAAATAAATAAAATAAATAAATTTAAAAATAATATATAATAAATATTATAATAAAAAAATAATTAAGAAATTTATAAAAAAACTTTAATCTTAATCTTTATAAATTATTATTATTTTAAGAATAAGTTTATATATCTTTAAATATAAAAAAAAAACTTATTAAATATAAATATAATTTATTAGCTTATAAATACCAGGGAATAAAAAAAACTCTAGAATAAATTTTTAAAATATATTATTTTTTAAAAATTAAAAAAATTATAAAAAATATAATATAAGACTATAATATTTATATATAAAATAAAATTATAAAATATATTTTATATAATAAAATATAATCTTATAATATATTTTTATAATTATAAAAATTTATTATTATAAATTTTATAATTAAGTTATTATTTTTAAAAAAATTATAAATAAAATATAAATATAATTTTATTTTAATTATTATAAATAAATTAATTAAATATATATATATAATATTATATAATAAATTTAATATAATTAAAAAATTATTATATATTTTATT
>Ga0302221_10000997_pt1 | contig 18716 bp, 3 predicted proteins | sample II_Palsa_E2_1_FD_193517 | JGI IMG/M metagenome (GOLD analysis project Ga0302221, IMG submission 193517) | Peat permafrost microbial communities from Stordalen Mire near Abisko, Sweden - II_Palsa_E2_1 | ecosystem: Environmental > Terrestrial > Soil > Palsa > Peat permafrost | place: Sweden... | reverse complement strand
AAACGATAAGAGACTAAAGTTTTAAAATAGTAAACGTGTATATTATATACTTTAAAAGTTATTATAATAACCTAATTACTCCTCTTCCTTATAAATTTCTGCAAAGCTATACCCTTATTACTAGTTACTAATAAATTAATATATTTTAAGTCCTTAAAAGCTATATAACTTACTTCTTTATCTTTACTAAAAAGGAGGGTTTTAAAGCAAAAAGAGGTAATAGCTTTAAGTTTCCTAGTATTTCCTTTATAAAACTAAGAATTAATAAAATTATTATTATAATACTAGATAAGTTAAGGGTAAGCAACTAAAAACACAAGGTTGCTAAGCAATATTCGATAAAATTAAAGCTATATTAGAAGATTTGCCCAAAGCAGCTATATAGCTAAAAGAAAGTATCTATTTAGTATAATACTATTTAGTCTCTTAGTATTATAACAAATATAAAACTATAATATCTCGATTTCGTCGATTAACAAGTTTAGAATTTTACCCTTCTTTACTTATATAAAGTGCTATTTTATTACTTGTATGCCGGTATTAAGCATATTAATAGCTTAAGCAAGTATAAGGCTTATTATCCGTTTTCTAAGCCGGAATCGACTTTTAATAAGGTATTAATTAATATAATAAGTAATTTTAGCTATATTTAAAAAAAAGTAATATGTTTTTAAATAAATTTAACTAAGTTGAAAGCTAGTTTTAAGCTTAATAAGCTTATAAATAGCCGCTAGCTTATCTATTATAGCATTAGCATCTTTTACAAATCGAATAAAAAGGAGCTTTGCAAGGGCTTTAAAGTGCTTTAAATAAGGGGTCTTATAGTATTTAAGCTTATAATACTATTTAATTGAAATCTCTTCTAAAATAGACAATTAGCTAATAAAGTTTAAAGTATCTTATAAAGCCACGTCTCCCTTTTATAAATTACTTATATTACAAGAGAATTTTCTAATCTTAACTAGTTTAGCAAATTTAAGTTTCTTTCCTTTAAAAGTAGCTTTCTTTTTGCCTTAGCTCTTAGTTTTAGCCTTCTTGCTAAGGGGGGACAAGTCCTTGTTGTTAAAACTAAAATCTAAGTATATTTTAAGCTTTATAGCCGCTCTTTTAGCTTATAAAGGTTTTAGAGCTTTAGTTTATATAAGCGCAAAAGTACTAGCTACTAGGGAGTCTTTAGCACTACTAGTTCTTATGTTATTTGCTAGTTTTAATACTAAAGTTATAATTGTTTTAAGGTTTAAGAGATTAGTAGTAATATCAAGTTTATTATATAAGAACTAATCAAAATTGACTTCTTCTTTACTTATACCGGGTCTTATATCCTTATTAGGAATACTTATAAACTTTACTACTTTATTATACTTTAGCTTTTATTATTCCTTAGCAAGTTATTTAGCTACTAAATTGACGACCGGCTCTTATTTTATAGCTTATTCGAGTATAAGGGCTTTCGGGGTATTAATAATAACTGCTTCTTAGTTTATAAGTTTATTTATAAAAGTAAGAAATGGTTTGTTAGCATAAGTCCCTTTAATTAAGATTCCCGATTTTTTAAAAGTAAAACCTAGCTAGCTAAGCTTAAAGGCTTGCAATTTGTCGATTTTTAGCTATTAATTCTTTGCTAAAGCCTTTACATGTTTTAGCGTAGCTTTAATATTGCTGGTAAAGAGTGCTAATTAAGCGTAAACTAAAGCTTCTCGGGCACGCTTTAAAGTTATTATATTAATTAACTTAATAGCTTCTTATAAAGCAATTTTCGATTTAAATAACTTACCTAACTAGCTATACACGTTTTTGCTATATTAAGAGTGTTTTTGCTAAATATATTAGCTAAACGCTTAAGCTTATAAGCTCTTCTTATTTAAAGTCTTAATTAATTTAATTAAAGCTTTGCGAGAGACGGCTTTAGCTTTCTCCACATCCTTTATAGCCTTTAAAAAAGCCTTATTTTAAATATTATACTCTACTAAAGTATTTCTTTCTAATTTAAAGGCTTCTTTATTTTAGACTATATCCTTTTAGCTTAAGATTATATCTTTTACTTTTCCTTTAGCTTATAGCAATCTAGTATTAAATGTTATAAGTATAGCAGCTTTCTCTTTATTTAAGAGGTCTTTAATAACATCTAAGGCTTAAGCTAAGCTCGTAACTTCGATATTAGCAATTTGTAGCTTTCTTAGTTTATAATATACAATTTTACAACAAGCAACTAAGAGCTCTTCTTCCTTAATTTATTTAATAAAAGTAAACTCTTTATTCGACATTTTAGCATTATTTTCTTGCATTTTATAATAAATTTGACATTATTATGCAATATAAAATGCATAAGTAAGTTATAAGGTTATAAAGCATAAATATAAAGTCGTATAAGTTTTAATAAGGGTAAATGTTTACTATACCCAAAAATCGACTAATTTATAACTAAAAGCTATATTTTAGATAATATAAGCTTTTAAATATATAAAATAAGAAGAAAAACTAAAGAGAAAGTCTCTTTTTTAAAGTGTAAGTCCTTTGTTATATAAAAGTAAAAGTAAGTTAATATTATATGCGGAAAAGTCTTTTATAATATATTTATTTAAAGAGAACAAGCAATTATAATGCTAAAAAACAAAGGTTTTAAGTTAAATATGTATAGCTTTAAAAACTTAACTAAATTAAAGGAATAAATTAAAGGTTTTTAAAGGTAAAAAGAGTGCAAAAGCGAGTATAAGTTAACCTTATCCCTCTTATATTTATTACTTGTCCTAAGCAAGCAAAAGTAAAGTAAGTAAAGGCTTTTAGTAAAGGGAAATGCAAGTATAAGTTAAAAGTAATAGAAATTTTATATATAATATAAAGAACTTCTCGTATAATAAAGGAGACTTTATATATAATAAAGAAAAATAAGTAAAAATGCTTCTAATAATTAAAAGCAAAATTAAAAAGCAACTAAAAGCTAAAATAAGAAAGAAATGCCGGGTTCTTCTTAAATAAAAAGCTTTATCCGGCGTTTTTGTTATTATTAGGCTTTTAGCTTTATTATTATCCTGTAATCGATGCTTTTAGCAAAATTTTAACACTATTTGCGGCTTAAACTAGCTTTTGCTAATTAATTGCATTTGCAAACTATAATTATTAACTAAGTCTTAGCTTAAGTAAAATCTAGTTTTAAGTAGCATAGTCCCCTTTAAGTTATTCTTGTGTTTTAAGGTATATAAGGATCGGAATTAAAGTATTGGCAATTATATATTTATAGTTAATAATAGCCTTTACTCTTAATCCTTATCTTTACTTGCTAATTTAGCTTCTTTTTAGTTATTATTAAAGCGGATATACTTCCCTTTCTCGGATTCCGGGAGTTTTAAAACTTATATTATAATTTTAATATCTTTCTTGATTTCTTAAGTTATTTTAATATAAAACTCTATAATAGCTTCCTTTTTTAGTTTTATATTAGTCCAAAATTCGACGTCCTTAAAGGCAAGCTCCGGAACTTTATCCTTATAAGAATATTAATACTAATCTCTTTTAATAAACTACTTTAGTCGGTTTCTTGCATATATATAGCATAAAAGAGTTTTGTCTAATTCTTCTAATTTATAAGTTCCCTTTAGCTAATTTGCCTCTTTAACTTTATATAGCTTTAGCTACCGGTATAAAAGCTTAATATCTTTAGACTTATTTTAATTAATATTCTTAATATTATATACTAGAATAAAATCTCTTGCTTAAATCGGTTTCTTATAAATTTAATACTTAATATTAAAGTTAACTTTGCCCTTAGCATATCGTCGAGTCTTTTATAGCTTAAACTCTTTAATATATTTATCACGCATTTAAAGTTGTTATATATAAAGCTATAATGAAGTCGATCGATTATAAACTTTATCCTATTTAAAAGTTCTTTATATAAAGTAACAAGTTTTTACTAAAAGTATTACTTCTTTGCTATAAACTATATAAAAGGGGGTAAAGCTTATAAGCTTATATATAATAGTTTTATTTGCAAAAAGCACTTAAAGTAAAAAGTCCACTTATAATTTCTTCCCTCTTATACTTAAAGCAATTAAAGCTAATATAATTAGCTAATATCCACGCTTTACTATTTTATTAGCCTTTACATTATATACAAAGATTATAATCTTATAAATCCTTAGCTTTTAAAGCTCCTCGATTATAGTACTTTTAAATTTAGTATTACTATTAACTTTAAGCTTTTTAAATAAACTATACTAATAAATTATATTAGTTTAAATAAACTTAGCAATCTTCTTACTAGTAAAGTTTTTTATAAGTTTAGCCTTTAGCTATTTAAAGAAGTTATTTTTAGCTATTACTAAACAATTATAGCTTTTATATCTAAGCAGCTTTATAACGTCCATATTAATATAGTAAAAGAGAGGGGTAGCCTTTATAAGAAATAAAGCTTCTTTTTGTCGTTGCTTATGCTTATATTAGTATACTTTATAAGAGTTATAATACTTGCAAATATTATTATAAAAACCCTTTTAGTAATATTTGCTTATTACTCTTGTAAAAGTAGTTACCCGGCCGGAATAACTAGTTTTATTATATAATTCCTTTATAATTTTTTCTCTTTAAGCTAAATTATTAAAAATTAGATATAAAAAGTATAATTTGCACTTATTCTTCTATAATTGCTTATCGCGTATACTATAATTTAATGCTTCTTTCTTTAATCTTCGGAATTTGCCCTTAAATATACTTTTAAGCTTAGCTAGCGTAATTAAGTACCTCGCAATTGCTTAAAATTGCTTTAAATAGCTTTTATTAAGTAAATTAATCGATATAAAACTATTATTCGCATTTTAGAATATTAATATAAAGTAATGCGTAATGTTATAGCTATTAATTATATAGCTCGGAAAAACTATTCCCTTAAATGCTTAGTTTTTAAGGCTACTTAGAAAAGGGCAACTTTTAGTTTTGCCCCTCCGGGGGTAGCTTAAAAAATAAAGTTCGCTTTTAAAATTAGGCTTTAGCTAATTAAGGCGCGCATTATATTTAATATTGCAAGGCTTTACTATTTTTGCGTTTTTAGTAACTAGTTAAATTCCGACTATATCGAGTTTTAGCGCAATAAATTTATTAATATTTAAGTTATCCTCCAAATCCTCTTTGTAATAAGGGCGCCGGGACAATTTATCGGCCGCAATATGCTTTATACCTTTTATATAGCGTACCTCAAAGTCAAATAGCCTAATTTATGCAAGCTAGCAAGTAATTAAAGCTTTAAAAAAGTTAATAGCTACCCGATTTAGCTAAGTAATAAGCGTGTTTACATTTATTTTTAAGATAAAATAAATATTATATAGCTAAAATTATAGTTTTTGCAAAGCTTTAAAAACCCCTTTACACTTTCTCTTAATAATATTATAGCTTTATTCGGTCTAATTTCACATTTTAGATTTATATTAAGCAACTTTCTTATATCTTTTATTATTATATTATCTTAAAACTGCTCCTTATCCAAATAAACTAGCGTTTATAGCTAAGATAATAAGCCTTTATAGCTTTACTAAATTGTAATATAGCTTGCAAAGCAATAATATAATAGTAAGTTTTTCTTAAAAAGTTTATATTGCTTTAATTTGTTCCTCCCCTTATAAGAAAGGCTCTCCTTTTTTAAGCAATTGATAAATTAGTTTAGCTATTATAATATATACTTCGATTTAGATTTTGTAATACACGCAAATTCTTAAAAATGCTTTAGCTTTTATAATATTATTATACTAGTACTAGTTTAAGATCTTATTAACTTTTGCAGCTACTAAGCTCCTTCCTTTAAAACTATATATAAAACTTACAATACTTATACTATTATAGCAAAACTGTGATTTAAGCTTAATAGAAGCTTTAGCTCTTTTAATTCGCTTTAAAGCCTTATTTAAGTTTTGCAAATATTTAAACACAAATTAACAAATTCTAAGAAGCTTTAATTCTCTATTATAATTAGTATATAGCCCCTTTACTTTAATATTATCGATAAACGGCATAGTTATAGCTAAAAACAAGTCTTTTAAAATTGTTATTATTACTTATACAAATTAAGCTACTAAATTAGTAGCTCTTTGTGATAAAGTAGTTATTTTAAGTAAATTAAGAGGGGTTATAAAACTTGTTATATCTCGACTTTTAATATTTAAAGTAAATTAATTATATTTAAAAAAGAAATCGATTAAGGAAGCACATTAATATCTAGCAAATTCCTTTAAAAACTCGTTTACTAATAAAGGCATGTTAGCATCTTATAAAGTAATAGAATTTATCTTTATTGCTACATTAATAAGCTTATAAGTGCTAGCTAGCTTCTTTGCAATTAGGAATTAAGGGTTTTTGTAAAGCTTATTGCATTTTTCTAATATACCTTAATCTAGTCGTTTTAATAGCATTTTTACTATTATTAGCACTAAAGCCTTAAAGTAAGGGAAGTTCTTTTCTTGCTAAGCTTTATATAATATTATTTTAATAAGAATAAGGGGGCTAATATCCTTATAAATCTTTCTTACTTCTTTCTAGTCCAATATAATAGCTCCTTTGCAATTAATTATTAGTTTTTCGAATATAGCCCTTTCCTTCTTTTAAAGCTAGTCTTTAATATTTAAATCGGCCAATTGCTTAAGGGTAAGTTAAAAACTTCTTAGTATTATAATAAAGCGTAAAAGTAAGTAGTCCTAATATTTGCTTACTTGTGCTTATAAGGTATCTTATACTTTAAATCTCTTATACTAATTAAATTGTCCTTTAAGTCCTTCTCTTATTTTATTATTTTTATTAACTAGTTATACCTTCTTAGCCTTTAATTTATAAACACTATTTGCTAAGAGCGTAAAAGGCACGCTTATAAGGTCTTATAATGCAATTGCCATTTTCTTTAGCTTTACTTGTTTTAATATACTAAAATATAAGATTTTCTTGCTTTTATCCTCGTCTTTTAAGTATAATAATACCCCTTCTAATTTATTAAAAGACTATAAAAACCCTAAAAACTCTAGTCCTCCTTTCTTAGCTTTAAAGATAAAACTAGCTAATATTAAATAATATAATTTTACTTTAATATCCGGAATATTAATATTTAAAATATTTATAGCTTATTTTCGTGTTATATCTAAAAAGTGCTTTATAAGAGCTAAAACAAAGGCGTCTTTTGTAGTTCCTATATCTAAAAAATTAATAACGCTAATCTTAAAATTATAAAACTCCTTAAAAAACCCCGGAATAGCCCTTACTTCTTTAATACTCTTTTTAGCTAAAGTATTAAGCCTTAGTTTTCCTTTTCTTCTTCCTCTTCTTTATTACTCGAATTTACTTCCTCGATTTTTAGTTAAAAGTCTTACTAGAATTAGACTTTTCTCCTAAAAATACCCTTTAGTAATAAAACAATTATAATTATATAAGCATTCCTCGAGTCTTTTAAATTAGTAAATATACTATTTTATAAACCGTTATCTTTATAATTTATAGCTATTTTTATCTTACTAATAAACGGCATTCTTAGCAAGGTCTTAAGAGAGTTGTTAACTAAGAAGAACACGTCCTTGCAATTAACCCCTTTTATAATCTTAATTTTAATCTTAATTGCGCTAGTAAAGCCGAATTAGTCACTTATAACTATAAATATAGTAAAAGTATTAACGCTATAAATAATATAGCTTAAGTTCTTAGCTATTTTTATAAGTAAGATGTTGCATTTAGCTCTTATATTTAATATATTATAATATTTTACTTTATTACTAAGATTATATAATAGAAATTGAAGTTAAAGGGATATAATAATGCTCTTCTTCGAGATAAAAGTCTTAAAGTTAAAGCTACTTATATTTCTTTAAAGTATATAACTAGTTACTTAAGCTAGCTAAGTTATATTTTATATTATATGTTTTAGTTTATTAGCTATAGTAATTATTTTAATTGTCTTCTTAATTTCTTTAGCTATATATATAGCTATTATATTTCTTATTTTTAAGATTATTATATAAGCTTAGTTGTCTTTTACTTATTAGTACTAAATTGTAGCTACAAGATCGGGGGTTTTAAAGGCATCGATAATTATTTTTACCCTTTTTTATATATATAAAAGCGGAATAGTTGCTTTCTTCGATTATAAAATAAGCTCTTTTTATAAAGTATTAACTAGTTTTAGTTTTTTATTAAAAGCCGGGTTAAGGTTTATATCTTATAAGGGTCTAATATCCCTCTTAACTCTTAATATAGCAAATCTTTAGCTTTTTGCTTATAAGAGTCTTTCTTTTACTTAAGCTTATTACTTTATAATATCCCGGGCAATTTATAATCCTTTTCCCTTTGCTTTTAAAGATCTAATAGCATTAATAAATAATATAAGATATATTATATCCTTATATATTTTATTAATAAAGATGCTATCCTTATTTATAACATTTACGCAATTGCTTTTAAGAATAAGAATATTATTTGTATCTCGACGCAAGATCTCTTTGCTCTTATATAAATTGCCGAGTATAAAAGGGGCTTAAGACTTGTTTTTTTCTTAATTTTTAAGTTAAATGTTATTTTAGAGACGCTAAGCATTAGTAAAGCATTTTGCTATATTATAATTATATTCCCCCACTTAAAAGTAAGCTTTAATTTAATTAAATTAACGTTAATTGCTTTATAGTATTAGGGGAATAGAGGTTTAATTTAAGTCTTATTTCCCTTTATACTAGTAAAACTTGTGCTTATAAATACATTTAAAGTAAATAAGCTCTTATAATAATAAATAATTGTTTAAATATATATATTTATAATTAGGATTAATAGCGCTATTTTAGTCATTATTAAAGCAAGTAAAGTAATATCGATTAAAAGATTAGTATATAGTATTAACTTGGGTTATATTTTGCTAAAAATCCGGGTAAAGGCAATTATTACTAGTTAATATAAATGCTCCTTTGCCTCTTTTACTATAATAATTACCTCGACCTCGATTGCGTTTACTAAAACCCCCTTTACCGTTATAATAGCTATTAAATCTTTCTTTTAAGTTATTAATTGCAAAAAGCACAAATTAATATTATAATTGCATTTTATTAGTAATAGTAGCTACTAAAGCGTTAATAGCCTTTTATAAATCCTTTAAAGTAACGTATAAAATCGAGAGTTTTTGCATTTCTTTTATTAATTAGTCGACTTTATTAGCGGGTTTCTTAAGCTTTACTATTTTAAGAATAAAGACCTTCGACACTTTACTAGTTTTAGTAATTTCTTTTACTAATGCAAGCATAGCTAAAGGTAAGAGAAGGGCGTATTTATCGCTTATTATAAGCATTATATCTTATATAATTGCATTAAAGTGTTTTTAGCGTAGCTAAAAGTACTCGGGGTTATTAGCTTTATTATAATAACGCCTCTTTTCCTTATACTTATATATAAATATTATAATCTTATACATTTTCTAATAATTATAAGTAAATATATTAGTAAGCTTATAGTTAGGGTTTTTGGAGGTCTTATCCTTGACTTGCAAAGGAAGACCCTTTATAGACTCTTTATATTAGTATTTGCTATTTAGCTTGTTCTTCTTTACTAGTTCTATTAATACCCTATAAAATAAGTCGATATAAGTTTTAGTAGTAATGCGTATAACTTAAAATTAAGCGATAATTCAATTTAAGAAGTTATAATTAACTTTAAAAGTCTTTTAGTTATATTCCTTATATTCTTTCTTTAAAGCTATATAAAACTTGTCTTTATTATATTTGCTTAAACTATTAGCGTAATACTTTAATATAGCTTTTACTTAGTCTTTATATAATAAAGAGATATATCTAATAATATATTCTTTCTTTATAGTTATAAAGATTTAATAATCTTTATATATATTATTATATTATTTTAAAAAAGTTAAAATGTTACTCCTCTTAAACTATAAGGCTCTTTAAGCTCCGGGCAAGGGAAAGTGCAATTTAAGGACTAGTATATACTTGTTATCTCTTATTTTATATAAATTAAGTGTTAAAACGATAGCTTTATCTTTTAAGGAGGTCAACTAAAGTATAAGTTAAAGCTTTAATATTTTTTAAAAGAAATTAGTAGTTGCTATACTTAATTTTAAAGTTAATCGGTTACTTTTTGCAAGAATAATTAATAATTGTCTTAATAAGTCCTTTAATAAGCGTCTTCGATTGTTTTAATTATTTATGCTTTCTTTATACTCTTTTGCGTTTTTTAATTATACTTTCGGCTTCTTTTCCCTTCTTTTCTCCCTCGAAGCTATATCTTTTTAAATAAAAATATAACCCCTTATAATAGCTTAGTTTTGTGGCTTTTTAGCCTCCTTATACTCGTATATCTTGTTTTTCTTATATTTTTAGTTTTTAGTTACTCTTTTCCCAATTTTAACTTTTAGTCTTACTTGTTCTTAATTTAAGTCTAATAACTCGCTTATTCTTATATAGTTTTTACTAATCGGGGACTCTTAATTAGTAGCTCCCTATTTTAGACTTTATATTAAAGCTAATAGTTTCTTAACTCTTAATATTAAAATAATTAAAATTAAAATATAAATTGATAATACTAGTTTATTTAAAAGGGCTAAAACTTTAGCTTAGTATAATTTTAACTTATAATCCTTTTATCTTATTTTACTCTTATCTCCTTATAGCACTCTCTTCTTCCTTAAGCTAGCTTTACTTGAGGCTATCCTTAATTAAGCTAATATGCTACTTTATAGCTATTTTAGCTTTATATTAGCGGGAAACGGTTCGGAAATTAGCTATATAAACGAAATGACTAGCTAAAACAAAATTAGCAAAAGCGGACTAGTTAGCTACTTAATAGAAAAGACACCCTAATATAGCATTTATTACGCGAAACTCCGAGTTTTGCTTTATAAGAACCCTAAGTATATATAATAAAAGCTTCCTTGGCTACAAATCGAGTTTTCCTTGCGTTGCTTACTAAAAACATATAAGGGGGCAAACCTTAGCTAAAAGAAACCCTACAAGAACGATACTAGGAAACCAAGCAATAAAACAATAACCAAAACGCATATATAAAACTAAAGCAACAGTAGAAGGAAGAACTAAAGTATGCACGCGTAAACCAAGAAATAGAAATAAAATTATAAGACTAGCAACAATTATATACGATTGTTAAGTGCAAAAGTAAATATAAATTAAGTATAAAGTGAAGTGTGCGCAGCTATAGAAAATAGTAGTTATACCCCCCATTCTAGTCACGTGTAGCACTAACTAAGAACCTTTGAAAAACCTCTAAAATTAACAAAAATCAACAATCTCCTTGGCACCCCGCCACATTATGCAAAAAAACAATGCAATTGACTTATTTGCTTATTCCTTATTGTCTTTAACTAAAGCTTATTCTCCTTAATGCTAGCTACTAGCTAAGTTTCCTTCTTAGAGAAGGTGTTATTTGTTCTATTTAAAATAGTGCTAAATTTGTAGAAAATACTAGTATAGTGTAATAGTGTTGGATCGACTTCATGGATATACAACCAAATGAATAGAGGGAGTGCAAATGGTGATGAATTTGTTAACTGAAGAACTAAGTGTACAGCTGTCTTGAATTACTATATTTATGTTCCTTCGCTTAGGGCACGTGCATGCGCACGTGACCCCACCACAATAGCTAACTAAAATGCTACTACTATAGCGCTTATTATAAGAACGCGATGCTTAAAAACAATTGTATAAAGTTTTGCATATAGCTAATCTACAGCTATTATCTTAGCTAGTGTCTTCCTTAGCTTACAAAGTCTAGTCCGGATAATAAAAGGAATAAAATATACTAGTTTATATGGTAAACTGCATAAATAAAGCTTAAGTTTATAGTTGTTAGGTTTATAAGGCTCGGGTGCAGTTGTTGCTAATTGTGCTAGTTATACCTTTAGTTTCTTTCGCTTAATATATAATTTAAATAAAGGGCAAGTAATTTCGGTGCAATAGTAAATAAAATATTTAAGTGTTAGTCTTAATAGTTTACGCTATAGCTTTATTAATAAAACATTTATAAATAATTAAAAGCTTACAATCTTTAATAAAGAGCTGCCTCTTCTATTAGGCATTTTACTTAAATTGATATATTACCAAGTGTATTGCTTAAGCTAGTCAAGTTAATTGTTTTAATCTTTGCACTCTTTTATCTTAGTAATATATAAAGCACATATGTGTTATCGAGAATTAGTAGTTATCTTTTAAGAAGCAAGTTATAAATAAATTAATCTAAGTTTAATTTAATTTAGCTTAAAGTAAGCTTCTCTTTTGCTATATTAATATTTATTTGTACTTCCTCCTAATAAGCTAATTTGGGGCTATAAATGTTCTTAATTGTGTCTTAAAAGCTTTTATACAAATATAATATAATCTTTAATCTTTCTTGCTTGTTGCTACTATTCTCTTTAAATTTGTATTTATCAATTAAGAAATATAAGTTCTTTTTTTTTTCAAATAAATAACAACTTCTTTAATATTAATATCTTTATTTATATCCTCTTTGATTATATCTTCTATTATAGCTTTTCCTTGCAAATTAATTACTATAAAGTCCCTTGCTACTATTATAAGATTTTTTATATGCAAATAACCTCCTTAGACCTGCTTTAATAAAGCAATTTTGTCATTTGTAAAAGTGCAAACATTCAAGTGTGCCTCTTATATTCCCAACTATTTAAGTGTAGCTATGCCTAATATCTTATTAGCAATATTATAAACTAATAATGCTTAAAAATTGTTAAAGAAGCCTTATATATATTCCAAGTTAGCTTTGACATTAGCACTACAAAGTGTAAGCAATTATCAAACTTGTACCTTAAAAATGTCCTTCAAAAGTTTGCTATTTCCTTATTATAATCTTTGCTAATTTTTGCTAAAAGTATTTGTATATAAGTCTAGTAAGTTGTTTTGCATTTGCAAGTAACTTAATATTATACTTTAATTAAAATAGCATATTATTAAATATAAAGAGAAGTCTTTATACAATTGCAAAGAGTTTTGTGTTACAGTTCTGGGTCATGTCATGTGGTCACATGCACTAGTGCGGGCTAGCATAGGCGGTGTGGAGTGGCAGAACCCGAGTATTTGTACAAACCGATCCTTTGTAAATAACCTTTTCTTTCCTTAGCTTTAAATAGTTGTAATTGAGACCATTCAACCAACGCTCGTTCCTGGGCTATGAATCTGGCGCTCGTGACGTTTTGCATTTATTATAATGAGCTATAATACTGCAACTATCTTTAAAAGCAAATTTGTAAATAAGGTTTTAAATACTTCTAATATAGATGCAACAAATGCTAATAAAGTCGGTTTATTTATTTTTTTAAAAGTTATATTCTTTCTTGTAAAGTTAAGCCGGATTTTGCCTCTCTTCTTTAATTTATTTACTTAAGCTAAGAGAGTAATAATATAGTCTTATAGCTAAATAAGGATCTTGCTAAAGTAATTGATAGCTTTATCAATTAGCTTTTAGTTAAGTAACTTACCTTTTTAAACCTTACAATTAATCTTCTTATAAATTACTTGTCTTAAAGGACTATTAGATTGTTTCTTGCGCTTCCTTTTAGCTATAATACTAGTAATAATATTTACATTTAAGTCTTACTCAAGTTTTTCAAAGGGTTCTTAGGTTTGCTATTAAGGAATATAAAGAATGTCTATCTAGGATTAGTAAACAATTTGTTGCTATTAATAAACTTAAAGCTATTTACCAATTAAGGACTAAAAAACTAGTTTAGTAAGCTAAGGAACTAGTATAGCAAGCTAAGGAACTTAAAAGTGTTTATCCGAGAAGACTTGCGCTTTTAAGCTTATAAAGGAAGCTATATTTAAGGGCTAATAAGTTAAATTATTTTGTATATTATCTATAAAGTTAATAAGGTTTATATTATACAAGTTATTATCTTCTAAATTGTAGTAATTATTATTTAAGTCTTTAAAAGCAAACTCCTCTTTGCTTTATTCTTTCTTTATGTTGGTAGAATTAATCACGTGCAGGGCACTAGGCCTAATGCGGTTAGCGCATGCCGCAGAGTATATCCTCTACGCGCATACACGAACTAAATAGAATAACTTTCACCCACTTGACGCAATTAGCATTCCACGAATACGTGCTGTGCTACGCGTTACGGGTGAACCGACACTTTATATTATAAATATATCTTTGGGTATCTATTAAAAACTATGCTAATATTGCATTTAATAAGATTGTAATATTATTGTTAAAGTTGTCAAAGAACAGCAACAATGTTTTAAGAGCTATAATTAGTTGTATATATTATTATACAATAATAATTAAAAGAATAATGCAAAAGGAATAAGTTTATACAAGTAAATAGTAAAGCTTAAAAGACAATGCTATAGCAAAGGGCAAGAAAACCACATATTATAAGAATAGCGCTAAAATTGTTAATAGTTGCTATAATCAAGGTTTTTTAAGTAGCTATCCCTAATAGCAAAGTAATATATATTCCTTTTTTGCAAAATAGTATTATTATAATAAACTTAATGCCAACTTTTGCTTATATTCCTCTATAAGCTTTTAAATATTCTTAAGCAATTTGACTAAGAATTACTTGTTAAATATTAAAAAGTAGCCTTTATATTTGGCTAAGTATTTAATATTAAGCTTTTTACTATATTTAATAGTGCATTTGTTTACTAACTACTTAATCTTATATAATTGCTACTTATTTATATTACTATTAATAGTTTAAGCTTATTAAAGGGGTCTTCTCCTTTAAAAGCTAGTTTAAAGTAAGTAATAAAGATTACAAGATAAATCTTTTAATATAGTAGAAGTTAAAGCTTATATGCTAAAAACTAACCTTTTATATTATCTTAAATAGTCTTATATATTATTTTAAGAGCTTTAGATTTAGATAGCCAAGTAAGCTACAGCCTTTGTAAAGCTTCAAATAAACTTTATTATTAACCTTTAAAGAGATTAGTTAATATTTTGCATTATATTTCTCTTTTGCTGCATTTACTACAAAGTCGATAAAGATTTGTGCATCTAGTTGCTATAGCTTACAAATTATTACTAAAACTCCCTCTTAATTTAGAATAATTATATTAAGACTTATATTTAGTTTAAAACTTATTATAACCTTATTTGGGCTACAATTAATTAATATACAAAACAAATTGTCTAATGCGCATTAAAGAGGCAACACTCTAGTTAACTATAAAAAATTAAGGTATTTAAAGATTTAGTAGCAAAAATCAATCTTAATATGCTAATTTTTGACCTTTAACTGCTTATTTATTTATAAATGCTAAGCTATAAAATAAAGAAGCTTTATCTTTATTAAAGCAAATAGCTTTCTTTAAAAGTCAAATATAAACTTTAAGTCTTTATCTAAAATAAACTTCTTTAATATGCTTTATAATGCTAATAATAGCATTTGTATAAGCGCTTTGGCCTAATCTTTAGCAAAGTATATATTATACTTAAAGATTAGTAAAGTTTTATAAGAAAACTTATATATATTTATTATTATAGCATTAAAAATATAATAACCTTTAAGACTTTATAAGGAAATAGCCTCAATTTCCGGCAATACTAAGATAAAGTCTATTATAATAATACAAAATAGTGTTAAAATTGCAAAGCTTTTTAATAAGTTTAAAGATACAAAAGCCTTATAGTTTATAGATTATCTTTTAAATCCTAAAATATTATTTATTATAAGCCTTGTCGAGGATCTCTTATAAAACAAAATCAAGAATATATAAGCAGTTAAGTCCTTTAATACTTATATTATATAATAAGCTTCCCTTAATAAGAAATAGCACTCTTAGGCAAATATAGTTATTTAAAAGAGCACTAGACTTATAACTTAGTAGTTAAAGAGTATAATAAAAGTAAGGATTATTGCTATAGCTTTTAGTAAGTTATTTCTTAAAGTCTTTAGTTATTAAAGCCTTTAAAACAAGGAAAATGCCATTTAAAGTATTATCTTTAAACATATCTTTTAGCTTAAATGCTTTTAATTTAAATAAAGCATTAAGAATAATATTTGTCTTTCTTAGAATATAATATATATTAAAGTTATATTATAACAAGTATTACAAGGCTTAATAAAGATATATATTTGCTTAAGTTGCATCAGATATTATTAAGCTAGTTTAATTGCATATATTATAAGTATAATAACTCTATACCTTAATAACTAAAGCATAACTTTAAGATAATAATATATATATATAAAGCACGCGACTTTTAACTTTATAAGGTAATCGGTTTTTTTTTTGCAAAGCTTAGCAACTTGCTAAAGAATAAAATAAGTTTTACTGCTATTAATGCAATCTTTAAGAGATCCGGAAGTGATATATATTTAATCTTAAAGTAAAATAGCATTACTGCAAAACTATATACTAATAACTTATTTATCTTCAAGTAAAGAACTTTATTAAAATTAAAGTAAACCAAGTATCTAGTATTTAATAAGTATCCTTTTAATGCTTTAAAGGATGCTATATTTACACTTATAAGGTTTTATTTCTTTTAAGCACAAAATAACTTTCTCTTTGCTTTAATAGTATTAACTTAATATACTTTTACTAATATTTCTATCTTTTCTACTTGTAATAGTTTAGCAATTTTAGCATAACATAGCATATATTATCTTAAAAAACTAATTTTGCTAAAATAAGTCTCTAAGTCTTTAAAGTTGCTATTATTTGCTCCTTTATTATTGCTAAGCTAAATCTGTTTATCTTATATTTTAATAGCTAAACTAATAAGTAAGCAAGGAAAGACTTTTTAGCTAATAAGGAAAGCCCGATTTTGGCAAATAAAGTAAAGACTTTGTAAAGGTAATAAAGGTGCTTTATAGCTATCTTTAAAAATATAATTATATTATTAATAAATGCTTGCGCAAATGCTTTAAATAGTTATAACTTTTTGTTTATATAGCATTGCATATAAGCTAGCAAGTTCTTAAAACTTATTAGCACAACTTTAAATTACTTTTAATTGCAATAGCTAATAATAATAAACTGCTTGCAATGTTTAAGCTTAAGCTTTATAAGAAACTAGTAAAAAAATATAAACTTATTAATTATAAAAATATAAGCTATTTTATATAATACTTTAATAACTTCTAATTATAATAATATAAGGTAAATATCTAAGATTACTAGTTAATTAAAGGGTTGCAAATTTATAACTAGATAGCTAACTAGTTTTTGTTTATTATATAATAAACTACAAATATAGTATATTTAAATAAAGTAAAGTTTATAATATAACTTATAATATCCTTTATATAAAGGCTATTAAACACCTTATTAATAACTTCCTTGTCTTTAATGCTAACTAGATAAACTTTAGCAAAGATCTTGCAATTTTGCTATTTATTAACAAAGGGAATAAATATTATTTCCTCTTTAAGTATATTAATAGGGTCTTTCTCTTTCTAGTATATAGCAAGCTCGAGAACTATATTATAAATCTTATTTGCTACATCAGGAAAAAAAAACATGCCAACGATTTTTCGCTTAGGCGCACGTGCTATTAGCACCTGCTTAGTGCTATTGGCAGCTGCTTGGCAGTCAATTAGCAAGTGGGACAATTAATTAGCAATTAAGGACTAGTTTTGGAGGGCAGTTTTGGAGGATAGTTTAAAATAAGCCCGAGAATTGGGTTATATAGCAATTAGCTATTTTAACACTCCCATAGCTAGCAAGCACGGAGTATATCCTTAAAATCCTCAAGCTTCACTCCCACAGCAATCACTCCCACAGCAGTCACCCCTACAGCAGTCACCCCCATAGTAGTCACCCCCATAGCAGTTAATCAATTAATCTAGCACTTAATTAATTAATTAATTAATCTAATATATAATTAATTAATTTAACAATTAACACTTTTGTCTAGTAAAATGAAGGGATAAGCGGCACAAGTAAAAAGTGGTGCTTTTGTTTATATTATAATAGCTGCTTACCCTTCTTTATTAGCGAAATTAAAGCTTAGCTGCTTATGCGCACTTTTAAGGGGCCTTAGAAGTACGCACGGGCGGCGTTATAATAGTTGCTTACCCTTTTTTACTAACAAAATTAAAGTTTTTTTATAATTTCCTCCTTTCCTCCTTTCCTTCTCTTTATCCAACTTCTCTTTGTCTAACTTTCTACTATTTAACTTTTTACTATTTAACTTCTCTTTGTCTAACTTTCTACTATTTAACTTTTTACTATTTAACTTCTCTTTGTCTAACTTTTTACTATTTAACTTTTTACTATTTAACTTCTCTTTATCTAACTTCTCTTTATCTAACTTCTCTTTATCTAACTTCTCTTTATCTAACTTCTCTTTATCTAATATCTTAAGGAGTTTTAGTAAAGCATTTTAGAGGGTAGCTTAGGTTTCGGGGCCACTTTTGTAAGGAGTTTTGGCAGGGCATTTTAGAGGGCAGCTTAGGTTTCGGGGCTACTTTTGTAAGGCGTTTTAGCAGGGCATTTTGGAGGGCAGCTTAGGTTTCGGGGCCACTTTTGTAGGGCATTTTGGTAGGGCATTTGGAGGGCAGCTTATATAAAGTTATTTTTATAATATTAAGACAGTTTTCTAAATTATTTTTATATAAGCTTTTGTGAAAAATATAATTAAATTAAAATTTGTAATAATTAGCATTAGCACGATAATTGGCATTAGTATAATAATTATTATTTGTGCGTATAGCTTAATTAGTGCTAATGGCAGTCAATTGGCACTTTATATCGAAAATTTGGTGCCAAATT
>Ga0302221_10000992_pt1 | contig 18778 bp, 2 predicted proteins | sample II_Palsa_E2_1_FD_193517 | JGI IMG/M metagenome (GOLD analysis project Ga0302221, IMG submission 193517) | Peat permafrost microbial communities from Stordalen Mire near Abisko, Sweden - II_Palsa_E2_1 | ecosystem: Environmental > Terrestrial > Soil > Palsa > Peat permafrost | place: Sweden... | reverse complement strand
TATTATAAAGAAAGAAGGTAATGTGTGTCTAACTAAGCACAAAAACCTAGCAATTATACCTCTATTGCAGTTATGTGTAGCGCTAGCTAAAAACCTCTAAAATCGACAAAATTTAGTAGTCTCTTTAGCGCCCTGCCGCAATACCTAAATTTAAAATTTAAAATTAATCCTTAATTAGCTATCTTGTATTTATAAGAACTTAAATAAGGTATAAGAGGCAAAAGACAAGCTCTTAAGTATAAAACAAGGCTTTAATTATATATATATATATATATAGCAAAGTTTAAGCATATGCTTTATAAGGCTAAAAGCTATAATTAGCTGTTATAGTTCTACGCTAGCACATGCAGCGCTATTCCCGATTAGGATAAGTTGGCGAGAAGCTTTATAATCTTTAAGTATGCGAGCACCCTTATACTCTTCCTTCTTTAGCTTTGAATAGTCGAATAAGAGACCCTTTTACCTATGCTTTCCAAGCCTAGAAGCTGGCATTTGTGACATAATGTCGCACTCGTGGGTGGATGCCTTAGGCTCGCGCCCAGGCGTACAGTGCTCACGTAATCTGCCGCTCCTAGCGTATATATAAAGGAAGCTCAACTTCCTATATTTTAGCTTTTAAATCAAACAATTTTACAATTAATGTTTTATCCCCCTACTTTATACTATACGCAATAGTTATAAGCCCGGTTTGCACTTAAAGCTTCCTTAATACTAGCACTACAAAGTAAGCTAATTGCCCACTTTTTGCTTCTTTTATATATACTTTGCTAATTACTTCGCATTCTCTACTAAGATTACAAATATAGCAACAAAACAACCCGAGTAGCATATTGCATATGCTATGCTCTTTAAAGATTAACAATTATAGCTTGCATAGTTTATATAGCTTAAATTTTAGTCGAACTTCTATATAATATAAGAACTTGTTAACTCTAATATACTAGATGCTTTGCACATTAGCATTTAAGCCCCGCAGCTCCCTTTATTAATATAAAAGTTAATAGAGCAAAGAGATAAGTAGCTTTAATAATAATATATTACAATAATTGAGCATTAAAGTGCAAGTTCTTTAAGAGCTAGCACTTTGTAACCTTTATCTCTTACTCCCTCGACTTATACTAATATTAAAGATTACTATAATACTCTTCTTAAAGACTATTTGCTAGCTTATACCTTGTAAAATATAAGTTTGACTAAATATTAGCAAATATAAAGCTAAATAAATAAAATAGTTAATGCTTTAATCCTTTTAATAATTATAATAAAGCTTATTAGAAATAAGGAAAACTCTCTTAAGCAATTATACAAGCATTAAAGTAGTAGTTTGCCCTAACTAATACTAGCATGCTTATTATAATAAGATTAGAGTATTATATTATCTTTAAGCAAGCTAAGTAAAGAAATATAAACCTAATATATTAGTAAGCAAAATAGTATAAGGCTTATTAAAAGGCTAAAGCTCTTAAGCTAGTTAATATCAAAGGAATAATTATAATAAAAGACTTCTTAATTGCAATTTTAAGGAAAATAGCCCTTATTTAAGCAAGTGCTAAATTATTAAATCTTATTAAATAAGATAAGCTTAGCAAAGAATATATAATACTTAAAGAGTATAGTATTATATTTTTAGCTATAACTTTAAAAGATTTTATTATAAGAAGCACTAAAACGCTAAAGATATTTGCCACTTTTAATAGCTACTTAAACTCCTAATTAAAGCAAGAAAATTCTATTAAGAATACTTAAAACCACTTATGCCCTTATTAAGGCGTCAAAGCTTAAAAACATTAATAAAGGCTAAAAGCATATAAAGTTCTAGAATTTGCAATTATTAAATTAACTTATAAGCTAATCCTCTAATAACTAATAGCTAAATAATGGAAAAATGCTGAGAAAAGGCTTTAAGAATTGCGCTAAAAAGCTTAAAAGCTAAGCTTAAGAAATAATATAAAGCTAAAATTATAGCAAAAGCATCCTTTAGCTCGAAAAAGGATTAAGGGTTAGCTAAGCTAAAGTTTTTAGGAAATGTTAATATAGCACTTATAAACTTATTTCTCTTAACTTAATTATTAAGTATAAAGTTATATACTATACTCAATTTTGCTAAATATCCTTTATTAGCAAGCACTTTATTAGACAATTATAAAGCTATACACTTAATAAATAACAAGGACTTGCTTAAACTTAGGTTATTTGTTAAGGCCTCTTATAATAAATATATTAAAGCTAGATTCTCGAGCCTCTTAATTTTAGGATATAGAATTAAAGTAATTAAAAAGGCTTTAAATAAAACTAGTAGCCTTAGCTTAGCAAATTTAGCCTTAAATAATATTGTAATTATAAAAGATTTTTATATTAATATAATATTAGAAGCTCGATTATATAAAGCAAGAGTTTAATACTATAAACTAGATTATTTACTTTAATTTAAAGGAGAGGGGAAGAGCATTATATTAAAGCAATTAAAGTATATATACAATTTAGTATTCCTTAAATATAAGCCACTCTTTACTTACTTAGAAGTTTTACCCGAGATTTTAACAAATATAAAAGGAATCTTAATATTTCCGACAATTAAATAAAGTATTAAAAGGAGGTTTTAATACTTTTAAAACTTCTTTAAACTAAAAAGTGATTTAAAAGAAGTATAATATGTACAAGCAAGGCATATAAGCTTAAAAGTTTTGCAAGCACTTGTTAAAAATGCAAAAAATGTAATTATTAATAGTATAGCAAAAGTAAAGTGCATATATTATATAATTACTTATATAATAAAAGTTATCTTATAATAAGCTTTTAAGAGAAAGTCTTTAAAGCTATTTTTTAAAATTTTATAAGACTTATTCGATTTCTTAAAGGCTATAATAAAGCTTAATAGCTATTAATAATTAAGGACAAGTATAATAAAAAGCTCTTTAGCTTTATTCTTATAAGTAAGTTTATAATAAAAGTATTTAATATACTTTAAAACTTTAATTATTAAATAAAAAAGCAATACAATCTTGCAATTTATAAAATAAAGTATAATAATAACACTTTAGTAATTGCAATTAAAGGAAAGATAACTTATAAGATTTAAGTAAAAGAAAAAGGCATTAAACTCGAGCTTACACTTACTTATACTTATAAGCCTAATAAAGGCTTTAAGCATGCAAGATAAAAGGCTATTAACAAGTTAATTAAAATGCGCTTTAAAGCTAAGCTTCTAAAAAACCTTTAGCTGGAAATAATATTTATTATTATATTTTTGCATAATAAAAGCCCCTTTTATATATATAATATATATGCACTTAATAAGATTCTTAATACTTAATTCTAAAACTACTTTAAATAATATAATTTAGCACTTATTACGCGTTTAACAATTAATCTTCGACTTAATTAAAATAAAATTTATATATATAAAGCTTATATATATCTAACAATTAAAAAATATAAAGTTAAAAAGCAAAAGAGAGCTTTTAAAGTTAGTCCTTATAAGCATATTAAATATCTAATTAAATATATAGCTCCTAATATATATAAGATTTAAGCTCTTGCACTTAAGAGGGTTATTATTACGCAAAATATAACTTTTAACAAAGATATTCTTTATTTTAAAGAGTTTAAGCAAGTAAAAGGCTAACTAATTGCAATTACTTAGCAAGTAGTTAAACTAATTAAAAAAGAGGAAACTTAAAATACTAAGTTAATCTTTAAAAATATTAAACTATAAATTAATAACTCATTTAAGCAAATCGAAAAGTCGCTTATTATAAAGGGTAAGCTAAAGCTCTTAGTTAAGGTTTTAAGCAGCTAAGACTTGGGGGTAAAAAGCTTTATGCTTATAAAACTTGTAAAGAAATTTAAACTCTTATCTTTAAACTTACTTTAAAGCTTAAAAGTATATTAAGTTTAGCTAAAAGTAAAAGGGATTATACTAAGCTAATTAATATACTTAGCATTGTAAATAAATTGGCTATTAAGCTTCTAGACCTTATTAAAGAAGTACACTTATTTAAAATAAAGGGAAAAAAGACTTTATTAATAAATTTATTATATAATTTAGCTTTAAATAATTTAAAACAATTTAAAAAAACTTTTTAAGCTAATTTTAGTTAATTTATTATAAGATTTAGCTTTAAGTAATTTAAAGAAATTTAAAAAGCCCTTTACTTATACTTTAAGTAATTTAAAAAATTCTAAAAAACTTATAATAAAGCTAAAACGCAAATAAAAGCATAAGATATAAGTTTAAAGTTAAGCAAGCGAGAAAATCTAAAAAAAGGTAGCTTAATAATAACAAATACAATTACAATAAAGCTATACTTAATAGCAATTAAGTATATATAACTTTAAGTATATTATTAATTATTATAGCAAGATTAAATAACACTAATTACCTCAAATCTCTCTTTAATATATTATAGCCTAATTAGCTAAGCAAACTAAATAATAAAAACGAGGAAAAGTATAAAATAATATATATATAATTGTTGGTGCATTTGCATTCACTAGTTTTAGGTCACGTGACCTTATGTCATGTGACAGCGCGCTAGTGCAAATCGGGTAGCCGAGGAAGTATATCCTACACTATGGTATTGGATATCCTTCCTTCGAATAAATCATCTACTTATTAACGCAAATAGCATTCCACGAATACGTGATAGTGCTACGCGTTATAGGTGGACCGACAATAATAATTATAATATTAATTCTTTAAAAAAGCTTAAAAGGGGGATTACCTCTTAAAAGCAAAGTACTTTACATTTATTAAAGCAAGCTTCTAAAAGCACTAAAGTCTTAAAATAATTTATAGAAATATTTACTTAGCACTTTATTTTAGCAAAATATAAAGCTTAAACTAAAGAACTTTAAATTTAAAGACTATTAAAGGGTTATCTTATATAGCAAAACTATAGCTTAATCTTATTAAAGTAAATATTTATATATAAAGTAGATTTTAATAGCTACCTAATTAAGTATTAATTAAAGATAATTGTAAAGAGAGATCTCTAAAAAGAGGAGTCAATTTTGTTAACTTATATAGCAATATTTGTAACACGCTTATTTAAAATTGCTATAGCTATTATAGCTTTCTTCGATTTAAAGATTAAGTAATTTAATATAATTAACACCTTTGCTAACACAAAAAGGCCAATTAAAAGCTTATTAGTAATATACTAACTTCTTAACGACTTTAAAGTGCTAAAAATATATGCTAAAATCGATTAAGCTTTATATAAGCTTAAAGACTCTTTAATATTATAATATAAAAAGTTTGCAAGCACTTTTACTAGGATTGGGCTTATTATATATAAAGAAAAGTTATACATTTTTGTAAACTTAAAATATAAAGTTTTTGTCTTATTTTATATTAATAACATTTAAGTGATATTTTATAAGCGCAATAAAGCATTAGCTAAAAAGATTATCTAGCAAATTAAAGTAATATATAATCTTTATTTAATAAGAGATATAAAATAGTTTTTAAGGGTTTAAATAATTTAAGACAAAGCTACTTATAAGATTTAGCTTATATATAATATATATATTAAAAAAATTGCAAAAAAGTTTTAATTAATTAATAAAAAGTGTATAAGTACCCTTTTTTTAATCTTAAAGCTTAAAAAGTATATAAGACAAGCTCTTTTTAAGCAAATTAAAGAATATCAAAAGAAGGTCAATTTTATGCTTTATATTATAATTATAATTAAGCTAAATATAGCATATATTGCTTCTTTGCTTTTGCAATTTTTAATAAACTTTAAGCTTAAATATATTTTAGCTATTAATTAAACAATTAAATACTTGTATAAAACGCAATTTTTAAAGATTTAATACTCGAACAAGCATTAAGACATTAATTTAATAATCGTCTTTAATATCTTATATGCTAATAATATTAACACTTAACAATCTTTACAAAAATATATTATATTCTTATTTAAAGGGCTAATTATATAAAAAGTAGCTTGTTAATCGACAATTATTACTTTAATAATTAAAGTAAAGCTATTTACTATCAAGTATATAACAAAAGAAATTATAACTCTTTAATATTTCTTTAAAGATATTAAACTTAATTTAAAGGAGCTATAAATAATCTTTTATAACAACTAGCAAACAATTAAGCTTATAATAAAAAAGAGCAAAAAAACTATTACTAAGCTATATTATATTAACATTTAAAATATATAATTACGCTAAAAGCATACTAAAAGTATATTTTAAGTAATATATCTCTTTATAAAAGAAATACTAGCAAATAGCTTAACTAAAAGCTTATTATAATATAAGTTTAAATGCTTTCAATTATTATTAAACTTGCAAGACTTGCATAAAAAGCTTAAAAATATAAAATAGCAAGGAAATATAATTCCTTTTATTTATTTTTAAATATTAATAAGACTTGTTTATTTATAAAAGAGTATAATATAAAGTAAGTAATAATCTTAAGCTAATACTTTAAATTTTAGAGCTTATTTAATTAACTTATTTACTAACTAGCAGTGTGTCAAAGGAATACTCGGACTACTCAACTACTTAAAGTAGTTACTTAGTAAGTATTAAGTAGAGTATAAGTATTACCTAGTGATTATTAGCTAAGTAAAGTAGAGTAATTACTCTAAGTTACTTAAGTAGTAGATCACGTGGGGTATTCTTTTAATTTCTTGCTTGTTTTCTTATAAATATTTCTTTTTAAGCTTTATTTTTGTTTAGCCTTATTAAATTATATATCTTACATTTAAAAATTATATATAATAAGGCTTTATAAATAATATAAAAGCATTTCAATTGTCACGTGGGTTTTAACACATGATTTGACTCAAAAGTCAAATAAGCAAAAGGAGCTTAAAAGTAAATAAAATATAATAAATTTAAGGTTTAATATAAAAATGTGTTTAAATTGTAATTATATGCTTTTTCGTTTCTTTTATTTCTCTTTAATTTAAAATATAAAGCATATTATAAGCCCACGTGACTTACTACTTATACTACTTTGAGTTACTTAAGTCTAGACTCAATGAGTATTGAGTAAAGTATAAGTAGCGTATAAATTCGTTAAGTAGAGTAGAGTATATAGCGCTACTCTACTCTACTTTACTCATTTGACACACTGCTAACTAGCTAAGCAATGCTTTAATATAAGTATAGCATACAATAATACTATTAACCAATTCTTCTTTATCCTTATTTATATCCTCTTTTGCTCTTAAAGAACTCTCCTCTTTCTTTTAGTTATCCTCTTTACTACCCTCGAGAAGCATATAAACTGCAATTCTAAGTGCCTTTAACTGCTAAAAGAACTAATTAATCAGCTATATTAAGCTTAAATATAAAAAAGCAACTCATATAAGCTAAAGAACTAGCAACTAGCGCATTAATAAGCTTTTAAGCTATAGCAACAATAGCAAAAAGAACAAAAACATATATATAACTAGACGCATAATATTAATAATGCGCGTTTCTAGTAATAATATTATAATATTAACTATTTAATTAGCTAGCAAGAGCGCTTCTAATGCATTTAAGGCAAAAAACCGGTCGCAAAGCTCCTTAAAAAGGGCAAAGAGCAAAGCAAGGTATTTGAGCAACAAAAACTATAAGAGAATTTATAAAAGAGGGTAAAAGTAAGCGCGCAAGAGAAGGTAAAGCTAATAAATTAGAGATGTTAATTCAACTATAACAACTATAGTAGCATAAAGCTAAAGTTAATAGACTATTACTTGTAATATAATACTATAAAGGTTAAACGCATTTTTATAATATTTATACGCGTAAAAAGATAAACTTATTATAAGTTATTTTGCTACTTGCGCCTTTGCAAGCATAGCAATGCAAGATGCTTTAAATGCTCTCTTAAAAAGCCCGGCTATAATAGAAGTGCAAAGCAAAGAGCAAGTGTTATTATTAATATTATTAGTTAATTAGAAAGGAGCTTTGTAAGTGTAAAAAGGCAAGTATATATAAGGCTAATAAGCAAGTAGTTAATTGTTTGCTAGATTGCATATTAACCCGATTAAAGTTCGCGTATTATATTAGCTATAAGACAAGCTGCGCTAAGATATTAGGGTAGCTAATCAAAAGGTGAGCAATTAATTAGCTATTGCTTAGCTCGATTAAGGGGTATGTCGCACTATAAGTAAATGCCTTAAGCTCGCGCCTAGGCGTATAGTGCTTACGTAATCTGCCGCTCCTAGCATATATATAAAGGAAGCTTAACTTCTTATATTCTAGCTTTTAAATCAAACAATTCTACAATTAATGTTTTGTCCCTTTACTCTATACTATGCGCGACATATAAGCTATTAATAAAATTTCTACCTTTAAAAATAGCTTTTATCTTATAAGATTACTTTATAGTTGCTTTTAGCAATTAAACCTCCTTTATATATATATCGCTAAAGTGGTCAATAAGCTAGTTAATCAATTATTAGCTAAGGCTTTTTAATAGCTAATTAGCTAATTTTAAGTGCTTTAATTGATTAACTAAGTTAAATTAGCTAATTAGCTACTTGTCACAATTGGTGGGTTCTTGGTACAGATTATGCCGGCGCTAGGTTGGCTGCGCTAGGACCTTCGTGTATATATAGACCACGTCCCCCTTATTTCTAGGAATTAGACAATTCTTCTTGCAAAGCTCCGCATACGCCTTTTAGTATGCGACACTACTAATAAGCTAATATATATAAATAAAAATCGATTAATTTAAATCTAATATAATTATATTATTAAATGTTTCTATCTTAATTGCCCCTCTTTTCTATTAATCCTTAATATATTTCTAATATTATAGCATTTTTCTTAATAGCTTAAAAGCTTTTAAAGTAATTTGCTTTGCGCAAAAAGAGAAGACTTGTTTATACTCGGAACTTATTATAGGAATAAAGAGGAAATTGAATGATATTTGCGCTAGTTAATAAGGCTATTAAGGGCTATTAAAACTCTTATAATTTCTAATATTTATAAAGCTTAAATAATTAGTTAAAGGCTTTAAGAAATAGAGAAATAACTTGTCTTTTTTTGTTAGTATATTTGCATTCACCAGTTTTAGATCACGTGGCCTTATGTCACGTGACAACGCTAGTCCAAATCAGGTAGTCGAGGAAATATATCTTACACTATAGTGCTAAATATCCTTCCTTTTAATTAATCACCTACTAATGCAATTGTATATTATAAATATATACTATATTGTATATTATAAATAGACCAACATTTTTTATATATAAGCCTTGCAATATATAATTTATTTAAAGGCGCTATATTATTTAACTAAAGGCATTTAAAAGGGCTAAAGAAGAAGTTTTAAATAGGCTTGCAAAATGCTTTTTATAATATTAAATCTCTGGTAAGTGGTATAAATACTATATTATAAACAAGTTATTAAGTTTTAAATTTTTAAATTAATACGATTTAAAGTTTTTAATAAGTATAAAGCCTAGAATCTTAGGCTATTAAGGTCTTAAATCTCACTAATTAAGTTTTATTAGTTTTATAAAAGGACTCCCAAATAGTTAAAGTTAAGTATATAAGATAATTAGCTACTTGTAAGCTAATAAATATTCAATTAATTAGCTTAACTAATTTAGAATTATCAATTGATGAACTTATATACTTAGCTATTAGCTAATCAAATCAACTAGCTAGCTTAATAACCACTTTATATATCGCGTATTAAAACTATATATACATATTATAGCAAGGCGCTAAAGAGACTACTAAATTTTGTCGATTTTAGAGGGGTTTTAGCTAGCGCTACACGTGATTGTAATAAAGGTATAAATTTTGGGTTTTTGTATTTAGTTAAACATATATTACTCCTTTTTTATAATAATGTTAGTACAATTAAGGATGCCACTTTAGTCACGTGTACGCTAGTCCCAATTGGGTAGCCGAGGAAGTATATCAACACTATAGTGTTGATACCCTTCCTCTTTAATTAACAAATCAACCACTTATCGAATGCAGTTGCATACCACGTGAATAGCGTGCTATGCCACGCGTTTCGGGTAGAGCGACAAATAATTATACATAGTTTATTACTAGTTTACAATCTTGCTTTTGCTTTATAATTATATATACATGTTTTAATTTTTGCTTGCTTTAGTTTTTTTGTTATTACTTTATATTTATATATACATTTTGCTTATTATTTTATTTGTTGGTTTTTTAAAGAAGACATTCTTGTAAAGTTTTCTTCTAGTTAAGGTTTGCCCCTTTATAGTAGCCTTATAAGAAGAATTGACTAATTTCCTAGAAATAAGGGGGATATAGCCTATATATATAAAAAGGTTTTAGTATAGCTAAGCTAGCACTAGTATGCTCTACACTATTAACTATAATAATATACTTAAAATTTGTTGGAATATTGGTCACATGTTTATTTGATCACGTGTACACTAGTCTAGTTTAAGTAATAGGTCACGTGATACAACCACTTAAGAGGTAGGCTTTAAGCTCTTAGACTTTAACCTCTAAAAATTATCTATTTACTTATGCAATTAGCATTCCACGATATTATATAACAATGCTACACGTTTTAGGTAAACCAAGAAAATTTATTAAAATCGTATAATAGTAAGCTAGCAAATCCTTTAATAATATCCCTTTAATATACCTTTTAGCAAAGTATAAGGCTTTATAATTATATTATAAGCTAAATGCTATAAACCTTAATTAAGTTAATATTAATTTGATTTAAATTTCTAATACTTGCTCGATTACTTTATTATATTATTTTACTTCTTTATATCACGCTTGGTTAACTTCTTTTACTATTTACAACTAATATTAAAGGCTATTAAATATATAATTATTCTTTCAATTTATATAAGTTTATAGCTTTTAGCAAAAAGGGTATAATTATAGCAATTAATAATTTTAAGTCTAATATATATAACTAATACTTTGATAATAATAGCAATAATAAATATAATCTAGGTGATAATTGTAATTCTAATAGCTATTATTAGGAAAAGAAAACTTGCCAAGTATTTTTCGCTTAATTAGATAGCTTAACTGCACTTGTATAGTGCTATTATCAGCTGCTTAGCAGTTAATTGGCAAGTGGGGCAATTAATTGATTTTTTGTTTAGTTGTATAGCCTTATATAGTGCTATTAGTAGCCGCTTAGCAGTCAATTAGCAAGTGGGGCAATTAATTAGCAATTGAGGACTAGTTTAAAGGGCAGTTTTAGAGGGCAATTTTAGAGGGCACTTTTAAGGACAGTTTTGGAGGGCACTTTTAAGGACAGTTTTAGAGGCTAGTTTTAGAGGATAGTTTAAGAGGATAGTTTAAGAGGATAGTTTAAGAGGCTAGTTTTAAAGGCCAGTTTAGAACAAGCCCGAGAATTGGGTTATATAGCATGCAATACAAAAACGGGCCAGTAATTGTGTTATCCCTTTGTCTAGTAAAACATGCCCACGCTAAGCATTTATAGCTAAATAATACGTGTTTGCTTGCTAATTTTTGCTATAATGCTTAGCATAAGCATGTTTTACTAGATAAAGGGATAAGCGGCACGAGTAGAAAGTAGCTCTTTTATTTATATTATAGTAGCTATTTACCTTTACTAGCGAAATTAAAGCTTAGCTACTTGTATGCACTTTTAAGGGGCCTTAAAAGTGCGTATAAGCGGCCTTATAATAGCTGCTTACCCTTCTTTATTAGCAAAATTAAAGCTTTTCTATTTATGTATATATTATACTAAAACTTTAGCAAGCAAGGGCCAAGCTTGCTAGAGTTTTAGTACAATGTGTACACAATTAGTAAATATAATTAAATTTTTTCCTCTATTCCTCTTTTTCTCCTTTCCTTTTCTTTATTTAACATCTCTTTATCTAACTTCTCTTTATCTAACTTCTTTTTATCCAACTTCTCTTTGTCCAACTTCTCTTTGTCCAACTTCTCTTTGTCTAATATCTTAAAGAGTTTTAGCAAGGCATTTTAGAGGGCAGCTTGGGTTTCGGGGCCACTTTTGTAAAGCGTTTTGGCAGGGCATTTTAAAGGGCAGCTTGGGTTTCGGGGCCACTTTTATAAGGCGTTTTAGCAAGGAGTTTTGGAGGGTAGCTTGGGCTTTAAGGCTATTTTTTGTAAAGGACACTTTTGTAAAGTATTTTAGCAAGGTAGCTTATATAGAATTATATTTTTATAATATTAAGATAATTTTTTAAATTATTTCCATATAAGCTTTTATAAAAGATATAATTAAATTAGGGCTAATTAGCATTAGCAAGATAGTTACTATTTGTATATATAGCTCGATTAGTGCTAATAATAGTTAATTGGCACTTAATGTCGAAAATTTGGTGCCAAATTTTGGACATGCAAAAATGGTGTAATTGGCACATCTTTAGCACTATTAGCATGTTGTTAGCACCATTGGCAGGTCGTTGGCACATTTTTTTTTCTAATAATAATTTCAATAATATTGTTATAGTTTACTCTATTTGCTCTATATGCTCTATTTGCACTATTTGCACTACATTATATAACCATTAAGGGAGCGCTATATAAAGCCTCCGACTTCTTGTACAACTCGACTTCTACTCTTTAGCTTAGAATTCTTGCAATAAAGACACCTTAAACCTTCGCCATTTAGGCTTTAAGGCTGTGTTTATAACAAATCTTATAAGACTTGATAATTAAGAGAGGCAATTAGCAAAACAAAAGTAGTAAATTGGTTATTTTATACGCTTAAAGACAAGCTTTCTTTTTAAAAGAGGGGTGATGTTATAGTTCTAGTGCTAGCGCATGTAGCTTTATTCTTAATTAAGCTAAGTTAGCGAGCCTCTAAACATTTAAGCATGCAAATACCCTTATGTTCTTGCTTTCTTTCTTTAGATTTAAATAGTTGTAATTGAAAACATTCGACCCTCGCCTTTTAGGCCCCGAATTTGGCGTTTATAATAGATAATGCTTTTAAAGCTACAAATTCTAGCTAAAATAAAGGCATCTATGACAAAATAGCAAGAAAAGCAAAAGTAGAAGAGGAAAGGATATAATTATTTAAGGTATTAAAGTTAAAAGAGTGAAATATTATTAAGTTTTTATAATTTTATAAAGAAATTTAACTATGTAAAGCATAAGAATTATATAGCAATTTTGTTGTTATTAATCGCCTAGATTAGGTGATATTATAAGGGGAAATATAGCCTAAAATAGAGAAGGAGTTTAATCGGTGTAGATTAATTAAAGAGCTAAGCATATAGCTGGCTAGAAGGCCCTTTATCCTCCGCTTAGCCCTCGCTTAAGCCAAATGCAGAGCCATGTGGCCGGTAGCCTGACTACACTTTGCTTATAGTACTAGTCAACTAATATTAACTAAAACCCCTTTTTACACCAAAACTCGTGTATAACACTTTTATAACTAGACACATTCGAGCATTTTATAATAAAACCATGCAAGTGCAATTGTTAATTGGATCGTTCCCTTCGATTTCGCTTATTATAATAATTCTAGAATTGTGTTGTAAAGTTAAATAAGTGTAAATTCCGACGCTATTGGCAAATGCCACTTTTGCACTAAAAGTCGCTTAGTATTCGACCAAAAATCAAGTCGTCGCAATTAGGAATTAATTAAGGCGCACTGTTGTAGAGTATTGTAGTATTGTAGGCAAGGCGATACAACCAATGAATGAAGGGAGTGCAAATGGTGATGCATTTGTTAACTGAAGAACTAAGTGTACAAGTGTCTTGAATCGCGATACTTATATTCCTTCGCTTAGGTCACATTCAGGTGCCACGTGACCCCACCACAGTATTCGGATCGAGAAAGCGATAATTGAATTGTTTAACTAAAAACTAGAACAAGGGAGGAGGAGCTTCCCTTGCTATAGGGCTAAGCGCAGCCGACCACGTGAGCTTAAAGGCGCGGGCGCTAAGGGCGCAAGCTTAATGCCACTGCAAAGTGCGACATTAATTATATAAGAACTATCAACTTTTAACTTATTTTAAATTATAAGAAAGTTTAATATTATACTTATCATTAAAGGAACAAATTATTAGAAAGATTTGAGCATTACAAGGGTTGCGATATTTGGATCAAAAGTAGGCATATTGGCAATCTTTGGTGGGGTCATGGAATTTTTTTAATATAAGTTGACCACGACTATTATAAGGGGGCGAACTTTAGCTAGAGGAAAAGACCCTATAAGAACAGTCTCTAAGATACTAAAAAACAAGGCAATAAGCAATGTATATATATAGATATAAAGCAATAACAAAAGAAAACAATTAAAGCATATAAGAATTGTTGGTTTACTTAAGACGCGTAGCATGGCACATAATCAATGTGATATGCAGATTGCGTCAAGTGGGTGAAAGTTATCCTATTAAGTGCATATGTACACACAAAGGATATACTCTATAAAAGTGCGAAATGCGCTAACTGTATTAAGCCTAGTGCCTTGCACATAATTATTAATTCTATTAACACTAGAGCCTCTCGAAAAGTAGTAAAGCTTATAGAGTTTTTAGTAAAGTAAAACTAATAAAACTATTATATAATACAATTAAATAATCCTTTGTTTTATAGTGTTGTAGAAAATTATCAAGTTGTAACTTACGTGAAGCAAATCACGTGACTTAGTAAATTTCTTCTAAAATTCCCTTTAGCTTAAAAACGCTTAAAAATGCAATAATATTCTTTTATTGCTTAAGCTTATACTCTTTTCTAATCTAGCAACCTTTAATAAAATCCCAAATTTAGTAATATACACTCTTCTACTAACTTTGTAGTATACCCTTGTTTTATATACATTTTATTTACTTTTATACTTATAAGTCGATTTTGTTTATATTAATAAGGTTCGATTTACTAGTAATCTATTTCACTTAAGCAATCTCCCTTTGTTTATAAGCCTTTTACATATAAAAAAATATCGATTATAAGTCTCTTTTCTTATATTATACTTAATTTAACTAAGCAATCGCAAAAGGACTTTAAATCCGTGTATATAACAAGTAATATATCCTTATTAAAGATTAAATCGAGTGTAGTTTTTATTAAATGTGCTATATCGAATTTGTAAATTATTTTTTAGTAGTTTAAAGGCTAAAATACTTCTTGTAATCCCCTTGTATTTAATAGAAACTTAATATAAGATATTAGTATTATTATTAGCATTTGCAGCAACTAAAAAAGCTCTTATTTGCAAAGAAAGATCCTTATTATTAGCAAAAGCAGCATTGGTGAAAACAAGCAATTGCAAAGTGTTTTTATTAAGCTTTATAAAGCGTAAACCTCTCGAGAAATTCTTAATTTGCTATTATAGTTGTTTATTTGATGCGCAAATGTTATTTAAGCTATATTTAGTTAATTAAGTAGCAATTAATAAATTATAAGCTGCTTTTAATTAGTATATAATAGCGATATAAGCTCCTTAAGCGCGTTGTGCCACGAATTAATCCTTAATAATAAGGTTATTCCACACAACTCCTTTATTGCTTATAAAACCCACTAGTTCCTTTTATATTAATTTATAGTAATTATAATAAGTTTTAAAATAATAGTTTCTTGCTTCTAAAATCTTTTCTAATAGCTTAATTATAATAAAAATCGTGCTTTCTAGCAAACTAAAAAGATTAAATAGTTACTATAATAACAAAAGTAAATACTACAATTTAAAATAGTCTTCGATTATATATATACTTAGTTAATATCTTGTATAAATAGTTAAAGTTCCTTTAATACTATTATAGCAAGAAAAAGTAAAATTCTTTAGCTAATATGCTTTATTGTTAATAATTAGCAAAGGACTTAATTCTTTTAATTATTACTATATCCTTAAATTACTAGCTTTAATTTGTTGATAAGTTAGTCATTTACAAATTTAACTTTATTGACAAACTTTAAATTAAAGATTTTAGCATCCTTTAAAATATTGTATTTATCGATAAGTTAAAAGACTCCTTTCTTGATTATGTTACGGTTCTGGTACTGGCATTCCATGTCACGTGTGGTCACGTGGTCACGTGCGCTAGCGCGGCTGGCATAGGCGGTGTGGAGCGGCAGAACCTGAGTATTTGTACAAACTAGAACCCTTTGTAAATAACCTCTTCTTTCCTTACCTTTGAATAGTCGTAATTGGGACCATTCAACCAACGCACTTCGTGCTATAAATCTAGCGCTCGTGACATAATTCAAAGCTCAATCCAATTCCAATCCTGCGGAGGATTTAAAATTAAACCGTACAAAAGAAGACGACGCGTCGCCTTTGTCCTGCAACGAACCTGAACAAACTAAACGAATCATACGGAACAAGAACCTGAAACAAGCCCTATTGCATAGGCACGAAAAGAACAAAAGAAATAGCACGATCCCATACCGAACTAGAGGCTAGCACTACAACTAGTTCTCAACCTGCGAACCCCTGTACAAATCCTAGACCTTCCTTAATTCTTGAAGAACCCGAATTTAACCTCGAATACCTCCGATTTGCCTTCCAATAAGACCCCGAACAACTTTGCGAGCAGATTTTAGAGGCTCTCCACTAGCGGGATAACGCAAAAGCAAAAGCTAAGGAATAACGAGGACACTTAGCTAAGCTATCCTTACAATGCAACTCCCTCCAAACCGAGCTTCTTAAGGTATACCGCCAGAATCGACAAGCTACCCCAGCAGCTGAACAAGCTCCGGCACGCTTTATAAAGCTCCTTAATCCCCCTATCTTTATAGATGGCGAGAATATAAGTCTCTCTAATTAGCTCTCCCGAATCAAGAACAAGCTTTGTGAGAATGCAGACTATTACCCTACTAAATCGATGAAGCTTGCATATATAAAGGGCTTAATTGGAGGAGAAGCTACAAAGCATATATCTCCGCGGTTGAGGGATGATGCTATTAATTTATACTCGACTGTTTAGGACCTATTTAAGCATCTAACCTCCGCTTATAAGAATCCGAACCGGTTGTTTACAGCTAAGAACGATTTTAGGAAGCTTTTTATAAAGTCTACTTAATTATTTTACGAATTTTATACCAAGTTCTTGCAATTGGCCTCCGAGGCTAAGGTCGCACTTGTAAAATTAAAGTACAAATTAAATAGCAAGCTCTCCTTTGCCCTCTAAAAGGCAGTCATTTCGCATTTTAATACCGAATCGACCTTTTATAAATTTGCAAAGCAATGTAAAATTTACGACTAATCCTTAAAAGCTATTAAGGAACGCGAGTTACGTGTACACAAACCTTATACGGATGCAAATAAGACAAACACCCCTCTATCCGCAATTGCACTTGTAACTGCAATTACGATTACCTTACCGACTACCCCTTGTACAAATACCTTTTTAAATACGAATAACCTCTTAAAGCTTATATACTAGAACCCTTTGCGCTAGTAGCTAAGCAATGCAAGTAAATGCTTCATTTGCCGGGAATCGGGATATAGGATGTATAAATGCCCTCGTCGTGCGGATATTAAAGCTATTAAGAAGTCGAAGGAAGTCCTAGAACTTGAGGAGTTAAAGTTATCGGAAAATGATAACCCTTAAAGGAAGTCTCTACTTTAAGGTTGCATAGTATCGATTTGTGCGAAGTAGACTTAAGTCAATTGCTTAAGGGTAATTCCTTTACCTTTTTATATACAATTAGCAGCAATAGACTAAGAATAAAGACATGTATACTTATTAATATTAGAGCAAACGGATATTGTGGCGGGGTGCCAAGGGGATTGTTGATTTCTGTCGATTTTAGAGGGTTTTCAGAGGTTCTTAGTTAGTGCTACACGTGACTAGAATGGGGGGTATAACTGCTATTTTTCTGTAGCTGCGCACACTTCACTTCATACTTAATTCATACTTACTTTTGCACCTAATAATCGTATACAATTGTTGCTAGTCTTATAGTTTCGTTTCTGTTTCTTGATTTATGCATGCATGCTTTAGTTCTTCCTTTTATTGTTACTTTAGTTTTATATATGCGTTCTCTTTCTTGTTCTATTGCTTAGTTTCCTAGTATCGTTCTTGTAAGGTTTTCTTCTAGCTAAGGTCCGCCCCCTTATATGTTTTTAGTAAGCGACGCAAGGAGGACTCGATTTGCAGCTAAGGAAGCTTTTATTGTATATACTTAAGGTTCTTGCAAGGCAAAGCTCGGAGGTTCGCGCAATAAGTTATGTACTAGGGTGTCTTTTCTATTAAGTAGCTAACTAGTTTGCTTTTACTAGTTTTGTTTTAGCTAGTTATTTCGTTTATATAGCTAATTTCCGAACCGTTTCTTGCTAATATAGAGCTAAAATAGCTATAAGGCGGCATGTTAGCTTAATTAGGGATAGCCTTAAGTGAAGCTAGCTTAAGGAGGAGGAGAGTGTTATAGGGAGATGAGAGTAAAATAGGATAAAAGGGTTATAAGTTAAAATTATGCTAAGCTAAAGTTTTAGCCCTTTTAAACGAACTAATACTATCGATTTGCATTTTAATTTTAACTGTTTTAGTATTGGGAGTTAAGAAACTATTAGCTTTAGTATAAAGTCTAGAATAGGGAGCTACTAATCGGGAGTCCCCGATTAGTGGAAACTATATAAGAGCAAGCGAGCTATTAGACTTAAATTAGGAATAAGTAAGACTAGAAGTTAAAATCGGGAAAAGAGCGACTAGAAACTAGGAATACGAGAAAAATAGGACATACGAGTACAAGGAGGCTAAGAAGCTACGAAACCGAGCTATTATAAGGGGTTATGTTTTCATTTAGAGAGATATAGCTCCGAGGGAGAAAAGAAGGGAAAAGAAGCTAAAAGTATAACTAAAAAACGCAAAGGAGCATAAAGAAGGCATAAATAATTAAAACAATCGAAGA
>Ga0302221_10000990_pt1 | contig 18789 bp, 4 predicted proteins | sample II_Palsa_E2_1_FD_193517 | JGI IMG/M metagenome (GOLD analysis project Ga0302221, IMG submission 193517) | Peat permafrost microbial communities from Stordalen Mire near Abisko, Sweden - II_Palsa_E2_1 | ecosystem: Environmental > Terrestrial > Soil > Palsa > Peat permafrost | place: Sweden... | reverse complement strand
AAGGGATATGTAATAAATTAAAGTCAAGAATTAGAGTCAAGAATTAAAGTTAAGAATTAAAGTCTTACTATTATAATTTATAAAATAATAAAAGAGCAAACAAATTTAAAGCTAATGCAATTGTATAAAGACATATTTTATATAAGAGATTTAAGATAAGTATAAGCATAATAGACTAAAAAGGTTTAATAATAGTATTAATCTTTAAAAGAAGCTAAGGGTTAAAGAATTGTTAAATTGCAATTTAAATAGTTGTATTCTCAAAAGTAAGCTAAGGCTAACAAGGCTTAGCTAGGCTAAACCTTCTTAAAATAGCCTACTATAAAGCAAACTGTCCTTTTGTAATTTTTTTTTTTGTAAAACTGCCCTTTGCAAAATTGTCTTTTATAAATTATCCTTTACAAAATTGTCCCTTGCAAAATGCCTTTTTTATTATATTATATATTAGCGCTTATTGCTTTGCGCCTTACTAATAATACTATAGCACTTCCTCGATTTTTGTATCTTAATATTAATATTAATATTATCTTTAATATATATAAGCTAATATTACTAAAGCTATAATGCAAATATTAGCTAATGTTTAAGGCAAAAGCGAAAGCAAAGCCTTAATATAAGCAAAATAAAGACAAAGTTTAATGCAGGTTATTAACTTTAATAATAATTTATATAATAAGTCGCAAAATTAAACTCTTTAAATCTGCCCTCTTATAAAAAAAAACTATTTTCTTAAACTATCCTCTTAAATTATCCTTTTAAACTATCCTTTTAAACTATTCTTTTAAATTATTCTCCTAAATTGTCCTCTTAAACTAGCCTTCTAAATTGTCTTTAAACTATTCTTTAAACTATCCTCTTAAACTATCCTCTTAAACTATCCTCTTAAACTATCCTCTTAAACTATCCTCTTAAACTATCCTCTTAAACTATCCTCTTAAACTAGCTTCTTAAATTGTTCTTTTAAATTGTCCTCTTAAAATATTCTCCTAAATTGTCCTTTAAATTGTCCTTTAAGCTACTCTTTTAAATTGTCCTCTTAAACTTATATTAGCCTTTTAAACTAGCCTCTAAAACTACTCTAAAAATGCTACTATTAAAATTGCTCTCGAAAATGTCTTGCTAATAAAAATAACTTAAAAAAATATCTTTAAAATAATATAGCTAAAGTTAATAAACTTAGTAATTTTTTTATTATATTAACTTATAATAAGATTTTCTTGTTGCAAGTATAAAATTATAGCTAGCTATAATTATTAGCTTATCTTATTCTTGCTATTATTGCAAAAAAAAGAAGTTTAACTTATAAGCATTTAAATTAGCCTTTTAATTATCTTTTTAAATTATTCTTTTAATTATATCTTTTACTTTGAAGACTTAAGCTAAATCCTTGATATAATAATAAAACCCTTATATTATGGCTATAAATATGAGAAAAAGCTTAGTAATAATAGCAACAATTTTGCTTTATTAAAAGCTTGCAATTATATAAGTAACTAAATTGTATTACTCTTTTATTTATATTACAAGTTTTTTAAGCTATATTAAAAAGCAAAGCTAACAAAGCAAAAGCTAGTAAAGTAAGAGCTAATAAAGCAAATATATTACTATTTGTAAACTTAATTGCAACTTTTGCTAATTTTTTAAACTTTACTTACTTAAATTCCTCTTTATATACTATTATTTTGTTGTCTTCTCTCTTTAAAAGTATAAATGTAATTTGCGCTAATAATATTTCTTTATTGCTAGCCTTATTTGCTTTAATAGTATTAAAGTCTCTAATAAAGTTATAAACTATAATTAAAGCTATTTTTGTATCTTTATTTATTAAAATACTAGCTATGCTAATATTAATAGAAGGAAATGCAATTAATGTGCAATTGAGATTTAAAGCTATTTATAAAGCGCTTTTATATGTACAAAACAATTTAATATTTATTCGAAATCTTTAATAATTAAGAAAATCTAGCTTTATAATATTAATAATATATTATATATCTATTATATTATAAGCAAATATAAGGTATATATTCTTTATATTATTATTATTAAAGTAAGCATTTTAAAGTTCTTTAAACAATTTGTTGCTAGCAAGCAATTAAATTTAAGTATTAATAAAGTTTAGTTTGCTATTAAATTTATAATAATTAAAAAGCAAAGGACTAGTTATATGTCACAAAAAGTAGAGGCAGAGTGATTGCATATGGTTGTCTGATTAAGAGGAAGGAAGCTTGTAGGGAGCATTTGGACTATATATACAAGGGGCTAATGACTTAGCATGCTAAGGTTCACTGCAATACACCCCCCAGATGCTCCCAATGTTCAAAACAGGTAAAAATAAAGGGAAGAACATGTAAATAGGGCATTCCCTAGAAAAGCAGTGTGTATATACAGTTTGTAAGACACTAGTCGAGAGCTGGCAAACTGTTATTCCCCAACGCCTCTTATAGGCCCTTACAAGACAAAAACAAGCTTAGCTCCAACCCTAGACATCTTTGCAGGAATAAAAAGCTAAGAAACCCTTATTATATACACTTGTTAATAGTATATTACCCTTAAAAAGGCACTAGCTAATCCTAATCCCCTACTTTTCACTTATCCCTTCTTTTTAAGCTAAGCACGCAACTTATTGTATCCCTTTGCAAATAGGCGTTTACAGACAGCTTTTAGCTGATTGTTAGTTGGAAAAGGTTCTAGTTTCTTGGCGCAAGACTTTGTAATAGCAAGCTCTAAGATAGAGTAGTCTATTAGGTCCCAAGGGTACTTCTTGCTACAGGTCTCTTTGCAAGGGCACAAGTAGCTTGTCAAATTAGAGCATTTGCCGAGAGTAGCAAAGATCGAAGAACAAGTATTGCTCTGTTAAACAAGAGCTTCAAAGATTTTGCTATATTGCTTAAGCGTATAGACTAGTTCTTTAAGCGCTAGGGCTCCGATCGAATCGAATAGGTTCGAACTTAGCTAAATTCGATTCGTCGGTATCGAATCGAACTTATATAGATGTTCGATTCGTTGCAAATCGAATTATATTCATCGAATATTCGCAATTCGACGAACTCTTGTGACCTATATCACGTGGAAAATTTAAGCGTTAGAAATCTTTAAATAAAAGGTTTTATATGCTTTAACTATGTGCCATTTTAATAGTTATAAGCACTAATTATAAGCAAAAAGCCCTTTGCAAACTTTATATAGCAATTTTAATAAGAATAGTACTTGCATGTGATATGTTATAAAGTATATTCAATTAATTAAAGCATGTGAAAATTTAATAAAAAGTATAAATAAGTATAATAGCTTTTATAATAGGTTTAAGCCTAGAAATAACTACTAGCAATGATGGTATATGCTTTGTAAAGCTATAATAAGGCGAAAATCTTTTAGTTTTAAGTGCTTATTAGCAATACACGTGATATTCGCAAGTTCGACGAATATTCGACGAACTTGCGAGTATAATTCGTCGAACTACGAACCTATAAAAAGGCAAGTTCGATTCGCACCTTATTCAACGAATATTCGACGAATCGAATTAGTTCGCAAGTTCGATCGGAGCCCTATTAAGCGCGTTAGCCTTAATTGCAAGAGCAAGCTGTTATACTCCCCAAGCAAGGAGGGGTCTAGCAGCTACCACTTGCAAGAAGTCTTTAATGGCTAAGAACCTTTCCACTTTTGCTACTTGATAAGTCTATATGCGCGTAAGCGCTTGATACTAGTTATTGATTTACACCTTAGGATCAATTGAGCTAGTCTTGCCCCGCTTGAGTATCCTCTAATAGTCTTCTTTTACCTAGTCTCGAGTATTGTTTTCTGAGGGCTAGAATTTATTGTAAAGGGCTTGTATAACATTCTAAAGAAAGAGCTGTTTTTAGGAGACAAGTAGCTTAAAGTGTAGTGCAAGCAAGGCAAGCTTTATTGTATAGTATACTTAATCTCAAATATTCTAGTACTAAGAGCTTTGGGCAAACTAATTTGCTTGCTTGATAGCGTATTCCTTGAGCCGGAACAAGTATTCCTCCTTAATATTGTCAAACTTAGCTGGTCGGGGGGCTTGAGGTCGCGCTCCCTTCTTTGCTTCTAGCTGCTTATTTGCATCCTACACTGCTAAAGGGGTATTTTGTTTAATATTTAATTGCTTGATTATTTAATTAATTGTCAATGGTTCAAGTGACTCAGCAGAAAGCAAGTGCAAAGCGTTAAAAGCACTGGGGTTGACTAGGTGCTATATGTTGCAGAATATAGAATTGATTTTAAGCTTGGCGTACTATTCGGAGAAGCTCCTTTTATTGGTAAATTGTATATCGGAGACGGGAGGGCGTGATGCTATTGTTAGAAGGGGAATAGGAATAAAGGTAAGGAGATTGTAGGGCTTAATGTGTTTGTTGGCAGAGACGATTGTGGTGAGAGCAACTGCAAGAGCATTGCTATACTTGTACTAATTGACAGAGGTGCGCAGATTATGCGCGAACCGGGCTTATAACTGTCACAAAAAGTAGAGGCAGAGTAATTGCATATAGTTGTCTGATTAAGAGGAAGGAAGCTTGTAAGGAGCATTTGGACTATATATATAAGGGGCTAATGACTTAGCACGCTAAGGTTTACTGCAACATTATATTAATAATTGCATTTGTAGCAAAGTTTGTAATATCCCTTATAATTATATTAACTTTAACTCCCTAATATAATATAATATATAAAATGCTATTTGCTTATTTTAGTAATATAATAATAAGATATTCTTGTAAAGTTACTTTAAAAAAAAGTTAATAATAAAGTCAAAACTTGAAGTAGCTATTAAGTTTAAGCTATTTATGTTATAATATAGCAAAGGATAAAATTCAAGTATTATTTATAAAGAAGGCATATATATGCAAATATTATAATATAATAAAGGATAAAATTCAAGTATTATTTATAAAGAGGGCATATATATATAAATATTATAATATAATAAAAGATAAAATTTAAGTATTATTTATAAAGAGGGCATATATATGCAAATATTTATAAGTATATAAAGAAGACTATATTAGTATTAGTGCAATATTTTAAGATTAAGTATTAATTTAATTAAAAGCTTCTCTTTTTCTAGATTAAAAATAGTTAAAATACGCTTTTTATAATAATGTTATTCTTATTACTTTGCAAATAATAAAAGCTTTATTTATAATAGTATTAAAGAATATATTTAATAAGAAATACTGCTTTGTCTTTAGCATGCTAGCTATTACTTACTAGTAGCTATTTATATTAAAAGGTTATTATCCTTTTAAACTATTTTTTACTTAAGCTACCCTTTATTTAAGCTATTCTCCTTTTAAGCTATCCTCCTTTTAAACTATCTTTTTAAGTATCCTTTTAAATTATTCTTCTTACCTTTTAAAGACTCTTAATAATAAAGTTTAGCTAAGTTGCTTAATAACTTTTTAATAGAGGTTATACCTTGCAAAATTACGCATTTTATAGCAATTGGAAAGCTTAATATACTTACTTAGCTGCTCTTTTATATATAAATTAAAGCCTCCCTCTTTAAGGCACTAAAAAGTAGCCGATTTTTGTAAGCAAATGCACTAAAATATTAGCTACTTTTTAGTGCTTTGGAAAGGCTTCTTTATTATAAGCTTCTTTCCTTTTAATTAGACAATTATATGCAACTACTTTGCTTTTATTACTTATAATAGTTATAAGCCTAGTTTATATATCATTTGCGCACTTTTATTAATAATAATACAAGTATAATAATGCTTTTGCAATTAATTTCCTACTATTAACTCTATTAGAAGAATATATACTATTCTTTATTCTTATAATCTCTTTTAATAATAGCATTTCTCTTTCTAGTTTCTAATATGCGCTTTGCTAACAAAAAAAGCTTCTTTAAATAATATATTAAGCTTAAAATCAACTTTATATCTTATAATATATAGCACTTAGCTGACTTTAATACTTTTAACACTTTATACTTGCTTTTTGCTAAGCTACTTTACTATTAACAATTAACTAGATAATTAAAGAATTAAATACTAAATAAAATATCCTTTTAATAATATAAAATACAAATAAAAGGCTAAAAGGGAAGTAAAGAAGGGAGTATAGCTATAAGCCCCTTAGCTAGCTAAATTTAAGGATATTAAAGAGTAATATTTATTTTAGCTTAAAGAGTATACTATTAAGCAAAAGAATTAGTTTATTTAAAGCTTTTAGTATTAAAATATTTAAAATTAAGTATATTATATAATAAAGTCTACTTTACTTGCATTATACTTTAAGTTACTTATTGCCTAAAAACAACTTTCCCTTTAAAATATTATATAAGCTTTATATAATTAATTTTAGCCTTTAAAAGATAATACTTGAAATCAAGTAAAGGAAAATTACTAGAAAATATTTAAGTATAGCAAATTTAGCTTAATTAATCTTAAATTTCAATTGCAAAGAAATATTAATAAAACCTTTTTATAATATTAAATAAAATAATTTCTTATTATAATACAAATTTTTAAAGTAATAAAATTAAATATAAAGTTAGCTAAAATAAGTTAGCAAATTTATATATATATTTTATTAGCTATGGCAAGATTAAATAGTTAAAATTTAAACTATTTTATAATAAATATTATAATATTAGCTAGCAAGTGCTTTCTTTTATTAAAATTTGATAACAAATTGCAATTTAAAGCTTTACTAAGTTCTTAAATTTGTTAATTATAAAATAAAGCAAGATTTTGCCTTTAATTTAATTAATCCTTAAAAATATCCATTAAAAACCTTTATTAATAATATATTTAACTTGCTACAATTAGCACTTATATTTGCTTTATATATTATTTTTAAAAGCTATAAGCAAATTAGCTTTTTCCAAATTATAAAGCAAATCTTTAAAAACTTTTTAAAGTAATAAAAAGCAAAGTAATAAGTAATTTTAATAGCATTTTATACTAATAAGTTAATTAAATTATTTATAGTTAATAAAAAAGATTTTTTGTACTATAAAGCTAAGGCGCTTAAGTTATTTAAAGATTAATAATAAAAATTGCAAGTTATATCTTATATAAAAAACGCTTTTAAAAGAAAAGGAAATTAATTAATTAAGCTATATATAAAGAATTTAAAATTAAAGTTACAAATGCATAACTTAGACTAAATACTTTTAATTAAAAGCTAAAAGTTGCTTTTTATATTCGAGGATATTATATAATAGCTAAACTTTACTTTATTAACTTTATTTGCACTAATATAAATGCTTAATATTTTTGCAAAATTAAAATAAATATTATATATTTATTAAAAAATAAACTAAATTTTAACTAAAAAGATAATAAGTTTTATTTGCAAATATTAGTTATATTAAATTAATAGCATTTTAAGTAAAGCAACTTGCTAATAGCTACTTGAGAAAAATGCAAAGATATTAAAGAAGTATATTATATTATAAAAGAAAAGGAAGTAATTAGTCGAATTTTTAAAAGTTTTAAATTAATTAAATAATAGCATTAATAATAATTATTATTATATTAAAAAGAATATTAAAAATAGAAATATTACTTAAAACAAAAATTAGAATAAATTTTAGCAATTTTTTAATATATATATAAATAACTTAAATAAAGATAATAATAAAGTAAAGTCTAATAGCACTAAAAGAAAGGGAAACTTTTTGTAATATAAAGCTAAAGCATTTAAGTTACTTAAAGATTAGTAATAAAAGTTATAAGTTATATTTTATATAAAGAAATACTTTTAAAAGAAAAGGGAAACTTTTTATAATATAAAGCACTTTTAAAAGAAAGGGAAGCTAACTAATTAAGCTATATATAAAGAATTTAAAACTAAAGTCATAAATGTATAATTTGGACTAAATACTTTTAATTAAAAGCTTTTCATATTTAAAGTTAAATTAAACTAATTTAAGAAGATAGTTTAAAAGGAGGGGAATTTAAAAAGAGGATAATTTTAAAGGATAGATTTAAAGGACAATTTTAGAAGACAATTTAAAGGGCAATTTAAGAGGGCAGTTTAAGAGGGTAGTTTTAGAGAATAGTTTAAGAAGGCAATTTAAGAGGGCAGTTTTAAAGAACAATTTAAGAGGACAATTTAAGAGAGCAGTTTTAGAAGATAATTTAAGAAAGTAGTTTAAGAGGGCAATTTAAAAGGGCAATTTGGGAGGACAGTTTAAGAGGATAGTTTAAAAAGATAATTTAAGAGGATAATTTAGACTTTAAAATTGCCCCTTAAAACTGTTTATTATAATAGCTGCCTAAAACACCTTGCCTCTTAAAACTTTCTAAGTGCAAAATAGTAATAATATAATCCTTTACCTTTATATTAATAATTGCTTCTTTTAAGTATATATTAATAATAATACTATTAGCAAGCTCTTTCTTTGCTATAATACTTTATTTTATATATATTATAATATATATCTTTTTAACTTGCAATTTTATAATTAATTTCGATTTATTAACATTATATTTATATAAGATAAGCTAAAGCTAAATTTATTATAAAGAGTATTAAAAGGTTTTAAAAAGCTTAAGTAGCCTTATAAAGTATAAGTGCAAAATAGCTAATTAAAGTTTATAAGTATAAAGTATATCACGAACGCTAGCTTCTAAGCTTAAAAAGCATAAGTAAAAGGGTTTCTTATTCGACTATTTAAAGCTAAAGAAAGAAGTAAGAGTATAAGGCTTATATATATAATATCTTAAAGCTCGCTAACCTTATTAGCTTAGCTTAATCGGGAATAGCGCTATACATGCTAGCGCAAAACTATAATAAAGTGCAATAGCAAGATATACGCTATAAAAAAGAGAATATTATTTATAGTTAAAGCTATTAATATAGCAAAGAAATAACATTTAATAGTCGGATATAGTTATTTATAAGAATTATATTTTAATAGACTTTAATAAAGGGGAATTCTTTAGATTTTTAGCTTATAATATTAGAAAATAAAGTATAAAGTATATTTATTAGCCTTTTATTTCTTATATTTCTTTATATAATCCTTATAAACTTGTAAATAATAGCCTTTAATAATACTTTTAAAGAACTTGCTATAAATAAGCTTATTAATAATATATTAAAAGCAAACTTATAAGATAAATACACTTCAAATATAATGCATATTAAATATATTACAATTAAGATATTAAAACCTTTAGCGCAACTTAGCTTATATAATTTAAAAAAGAAGGAGAAAGCAAACGCTTTATTAAGCAAATTGTTATATTAAACAAGATTAAGCTTAAAGAAATATTAATAGCTATTTTGCAAATAAATAAAGAAAATCCTTAATAGCTTTTTATATCTAAGTATAACTAAAGCCTAGTGTCTTAGTTTTTAAGGGCCTAATATAATAAGCAAAGCATTAAAGAGTTTTTTGAAGACTTAAAGTTTGCAACAATAATGCAAAAATAACTAAAAGCAATTAAAATATATAATAATTTAATATAAGCTATATATATTATATTATATTATATAGTAATTAATAATACTAGCAAATGTTTATTTATTATATAAAGCTAAGTTAAAGGAGCAAAGGCATAAATATATATTATAATATTTTATTTAATTTAAGCTTATTTAAAGTTCCTTTTAGGGCATTAGCCCTTTGCGTCTAAACTTGTATAAGCCTTAATAAAGAAGTATTATAGTAGTTAAAAGATAAGAGTATATAATAAAATATATATAATAAATTAATAGTAAAAGAAATAGTTTAAGCTACCTTTAAGTATAACAATTATACTTATATTTCTCTTTATTAACAAAACGCTAATAATATAATTATAAGGTAATTAGTTAGCTTAGCTTATTTATATAACTATTAGCAACTTTAAAAGAAGTGCTTATTAAAAGCAAATATTACTAGCTAGTCTTTTAATTAGTTTTTTGCTAATCTTAAAAGAAGTTACTAAGTCCTTTAGCTAAGATATAATATACAAAATCAAGTCTAATCTTTATTATTAATATATAAGTATTATTTTTTAATATTTATTATATCTTTTAAAAGAATAAAATACTAGCTAATAAAATATTTAGCTCTAAAAAACCTTACAAGAACTAGCTAGCTAGTTTTTTTTGCGCTAATAGCTATATATATCACTATTATCTTATCATTTCGAATATGCTTTATAATTATAAAGAAGTAACTTTTATAATAAAGATTAAAAGTAATAAGTAATAAAGCATATATTAAATGCTATTAAAAGAACTTTGAGACTTTTTAATATAATAGCTATTAAGAATATATAAATAAATATATTATTAAATATAAATGCAAAGTAATAAAAACGTTAACTCAATTAATTAAAATTAGGTGCATTAAATAAAATGCTTTGCTTAAAGTTATTTATTTATAAACATTTATAAAGCAATATTTATTAATATGCTATATTAACTTTAAAAGGGCATCTTTAAAGACTTTATTAACTAAATCTAGTCTCTTATATAAAATCTATTTCTTAGTTAGCAAGTTACTAAAGCAAAGAAGAAGAAAGATTGCATATATAATAAATTGTTTAGCACTATATAGCTTAATGCTTAGTTTATTATTATACTTTTATACTTTAGCTTAAAACCTTTTAATTATTTTAGCTATATTTAGCAATAGACAAGTAATAAAGAGCAAGCTTTAATATAAATCCTTATTTTTGCAATTGCTTTACTCCTTTATTATAAGGCGCTATTTGCATTAATATATGCTTAAGCTTTAGTTAACTTTATTTTACTAATATAATATTAAATATATAATAATATTACTTTATATTATATATCTTAAGCTCTTTTTTGTATTAATAATATTAAAGAGACATTTGCCAAGTATTAACTAATAAATAGCAACAATAAATCTTATTAAAATTACTTTAAATTTCACATTTTAAAGTATTATATTAATTTTATAAAGTATAATGCATTAAACAAATTTGATATTAAGTATATAAAGATAAATTATATATATCAAGTTAAAGGCTTTTAAGATTATACTAATAAGAATACAAATTACTTTAATTAAATTGCATTATAAAATACTTAAAATACTAATTGCATAATAATAAAAGACTATCTATTACACTTCTTTAGCATATCTTTGCAAGAAAGAGCTAAAATTAAAGCACAAGTATCTTTTATATTAAAAACTTTATTTAAAGTGCAAATATTTAATTATAAAAGTTTGCTTTAAGATATTTAAATTAAATTATATTTACTTTAGCTTAATTGTAAAACTATAATTATTACTTGCAAGGCTACAAGAGCAATTAGCCTTATTAGCTTTATTAAAGCTTTAGCTGTATTTATTAAAGTGTGCTAAGCAAAGCTAGCAAATAAATATATTAAAAATAATTTTAATAATTTATATAAAGTAGACTTTACTTGAGTGTATAACTACTTAATATACTTTTATCTTAGTATAAGATGCTAGAAGTATACTTGCAAGGATAAAAGAGATAGTAAAGCTAAAAAGCTAAAGTTTTTAAAATATTTATTAAATTAAAAAAAGAAAGGACTATATAATGATTTTTGCTAAGTTTAAGAGTATTCCCCTATTGCCTCTAATGCACTTGTTAACGCGCTAATATTAGAGCAATTAATAAGGGTAAAACTTAAATAGCTATAAGCTTACCCTTTAAATAGTTAACTAGTTAAGCAATTATATGCCTTAGTTAAAGTGATAAATATAAGCTATTAAGTTAAATCTTTTTAAGAGTTATACTTTATATATTGCGCAGCTTTAATTAATATTTACTTATTAAAAAATATAAGTATACTTGACCTAATATATAAGATAATAAAAGTATTTAAAGCTTAAATACTTATTACTAAAAGCCTTTAAATTTTAAAGGGATAGCAATTTTATTTACTTTTATTAGTGCTTAAAAGTGCATATATTATACTATTATTATTTAAAGCTAAAGCTTAAGCATTAAATATATTTTATATTAATAATTATATTAATTAAAATTAATATTAAATGTTATATAAAGATAATTAAAAAGAGAAAAAGTACTAAAAAGCTAAAAAGATTAAAAAGCAATATAATCTTGCTAAGCAAAAGGCTAAAAAGGGAAAAGGTTTTAAGGAGTAAGTATAAATAAATTATTTATATAAAATATAAAACTATTATTGAAAATGTCTTTAAACTATAAAAATATAGCAAGTAAAATTGTCCTTAAAAATAACTTTAAAATGCTACTATTAAAATTGCTCTCGAAAATGTCTTATTAGCAAAAATAACTTAAAGAAATGTCTTTAAAATAATATAGCTAAAGTTAATAAACTTAGTAATTTCTTTGTTATATTAACTTATAATAGGATTTTCTTGTTATAAGTATAAAGTATCTTGTTTTGCTTATTAAAGAATTAGCTAATACTTCTTATCTTAAACTAACTTCCGAAACTAGCCCCCGAAATTAGCCTTCGAAATTGGCCTCTTAAACTAACTTTTAAAATTGACCTCCTAAACTGGCCTCCGAAACTAGCCTCCGAAACTGTCCTCGAAACTAGCCTCTTAAACTAGCCTTTTAAACTATCTTTAAAATTGACCTCCGAAACTAGCCTCTAAAACTGACCTCCGAAACTAGCCTCTTAAATTAGCCTTTTAAATTATCCTCGAAATTGGCCTCTTAAATTAACCTTTAAAACTAGCCTTCGAAACTGGCCTCTTAAACTAGCCTCCCAAACTAGCCTCCGAAATTGGCCTTTTAAACTATTCTCCGAAACTAACCTCTTAAACTAGCCTCTTAAACTAGCCTCTTTAATTGGCCTCCTAAACTAACCTCCGAAATTAACTTAGTATATAATAATTTAACACCTTTATATAATATAAGCTAAGAACTTGCATCTTTCTTTAAAAGTTTATAAAGCTAAAATTAATTCTCGAATTAGTAATATTATATAAAGAAGTTTTCTTTTATTAACTTTACAATTTTATTATATTTTACTATTATATCTTTCTATGCTATTACTATGCATTATACACTTAAATATATATATATATATATATAAAGGGCAATAGGGACACATTTAGCAAAGCCGAAGGGAGGATAATTTTATATTTAAGAATATTTAAAGTATAATAAAGAGGGGAGGGGAGAGAAAGAAAGGCAAGAGGGAAGAAGAAAAAGGAAAAGAGGTTAATATTGCGCTTTTATATGCGCTTATTATAATTTTAAGCTCATTTTATTGATTTTGCTATAAAATAATTTATATAATTTATTTTTTTATTTTTTTGACTATATATATATTACTTCCTTTATTTATTATTTATTTAATATTATTAAATTTAATTAATTTGTAAAAATATCTTTATAATAAGGCTATAATGGAATTTGACAAATTAGCTAAAGGGTTTATATTAAAACTATTAATTTTTATATAAATTTCATATAATTTAATACTAAAATATGCTATATTAAGCACTTATAGCTTAAACCTTAGCTAATAATAGCAAGTATAGCTAATAATAGGAATTATTACTTTTATTAGATTACTATTTTAAATAGTATTTAAATAAACTAATACTATTAACTTTTCTTGAATTTTAGTAAGTAACCACGCTAAAAGGTATTATAATTTTAGGCTAAGTCCCTTATAAGCCTTTTTTAAGGATTACAAGCTACTTTTAGGGTATATTTACTATAATTATAAGGCTCTTGTCGCTTAAGTAGCTTAAAAAATAGTATAATTTAGTATTTATACCTTATAATTGCGCTACTATTTAATAAGTGTTATTAAAGCTTATAGCTATAAGGCATATATGCTAAAGTTGTATTACTTTTTATTATAATTTATTATAATTTATATAATTAAGAGTAATACACTTAAATAACTTATTTAAAAAAGCTTATTTAAATAATTAAAAGAGAATATATTAAAGCTAATACTTAAAATATTCTTTTTAATTTTTTAATTTTTTTTAATAAGTGCAATTGTCAAATAATTAATTGCCCTACTTGCTAATTAACTGCTAAGTAGCTACTAATAGCACTAAGCAAGTGCTAATAGCATATGGGCTTAAGCGAAAAATTATTAGCAAGTTTTTTTTTTCCTAATGTTAATAAAGCAAATTTAATTAATAAACAAAAAAACAAATAATTATTAAGACTTATACCTTGTGTTAAGGCACTTATATCTAATGCTTAAGATAATTGCTTGTATACTTGTTAACTTTTTGATTTGTCCACTTTTTACTAAAATATTATTAGTTTATTAATTTATAAAAAATCGAATAAATTACTTACTTGCATCTAAAGACTAAGCATTTAATAGTAACTGCTCGGTAATTCTCAAGGTCCTTTGAATTATCTTTAAGAGGCTTTAAAGTCTTAAAGGCTAACTTAAATCGAAAAAGGGGGGGTTGTTCTTTTAAAGGGTCTAATTTAAAATCAAGCTTATTTTGCTTAATATTAAGGTTAATAGAGCTTTGCTAAGACATTTTAAATAAATGTAATATAAATAAGTAACTTTATAGTTAATTCTTTTTTAAAAGAATATAAAATAGATTTGACTTGTATAAAAAGTATAAAGCAAATAAGTTATATAATAATTATGTAATATATTAAATCGAATTAAGAAGCTTAAAGGATACTTTTAAAGTGTTTTAAGGGCTTTATATATACATTTAAGGAGTGGCTAATAACTCTTATAACTTATAGAGTATTTGTAAGCTTTATAGCTATAATAAAAGCTATTTGAAATTGGATATAAGCATATTACTTATATTTGCCACTAAGAGTCATATTTGCCACTTATTAGAAATCCATTTAATTAGAAATAATCTAATAACTTTAAAGTATTAGAAATGATTTTAAATTATTTTTTAATTATTTTATTTATAATATTATTATTAACAAGTAATAAAGAATCGAGGTGTTTCTTTGATGTTCTTCCTTGCTTACTAAGCGGTGTAGCAAGGCGCTTAGCCTAATTAAGCACTTTGCCGCCCCGAGATTACCCTATTAGGTTAGCTTAAGTACACGTGACCACTACTTATATTACTCTAAGTTACTTAAGTAGTTACTGATTAAGTATTAAGTAAAGTATAAGTACTATATAAAATCGTTAAGTAGGCCCATTCTTGAGACACCGGGACGATGCCATTTGCTAATCTATAATCGGAGAATACGGTGTGGGCGTATGAAATATTACGGCAATACTATTCAAAACACTTTAATAAGCTGTATACTTGTAATGATAATTATCGTGGATGGAATTGCAGCAAGGAAATGCAGGCGTTCTATTAGCTATTTTATTTTGAGGCATCTTTCTTTACTCTTAGCCAAGTATATAAATTTTTGTTTGCCTTAATTTCTAAAACCTCACCTTTCTAGCGCCTCTTGAAGACTTTATAAAGCCCTTTTGCTAAGAAAAACCGCTCGAGCAAACTCGAGGGTGTCTATAGTTTTTCCTTAATAATAGACTTTTAAGGAAAAATCTACAATTAATATATCCTCCAAAAAGGCATTCAAGACTCCTATTCGCCGGCTTTAAATTGCTATGTGCAACGCAGTTAGGCCATTTGGGTTATAGTCCTTGCGGAGATTTGGATTCAATCTAGCCTTACTTAAGAGATATATTATAAGATCCGGATAATGCAATTTTACTACTAGCATTAACGGTGTTAATCTATTAAGAGTCATGATATTGTGCGGAATCCGGCCTCTCTCCAAAACTTGCTTGACGGCTGTAATATTTCGGTTCTCTATATCTAAGAACAGCTAAGCAACTTCTATCTATTTCAAACTATCCTCTTAACAATTTAGTAATTGCATCAAGATTTCGATAATAGATTGCTGCTTGCTCATTGCAGCAAGTTCTATAGGTGTAGATCTAGAGAAAGTCATAGCATTTAAATCGGCTTGGCCCACGTCGAGTAGTAATTTGGTAATTACCTTGTCGCCCTTACAAGCTATATAGTATAACGGCGTATAACTATCGTTGTCTCCGAGATTTACAATCAAACGAGCTTCTGCAAAATCAAGGACTATTCGCACAATATTTGCGGTACTAGCCTTTGATGCTAGTGCAAGGACCGTCCGGCCAAAGTAATCCTTAACGTGAAGGTTGCATTTCCTAGTTGCGAGCAACATGCGGATGATATGCGGTATTTTGCAAAGTATAGCGCAGTGAAGGGCGGTCTTTCCCGCTAATTTTGAGTTAATGTCGTAGCTAGGAAAATCTAGCAATAATTTAATTATTTCCTTATTACTATTAGTAGTGGTAGTGCGAAGCGCCTTACTAGGAATAACGATTGTTTTCCCTATAATCGCAGTGTGCCTCGCGATTAACATCTTAAGGAGACTAGCGTCGCGACTTTAAACTGCAGCATTAATAGCATCTAAAAAGGATCTTTCTAGGAACTTTTTATTTAGTATAGCTATATAATCTCGGAGCATAAATTAAATAACCTCGTATCGTCGATTTGATAAAGTATTATAAAGAAGCGCTATCGAGTCTAGATGTTTAGCTTTATATAGATCTGCTTTAGAATGATTTAGCAAGAAAAAGGCGATTTGGTCCTTGCTAAATTTGCAAGCTTTGCTAAAGAGCATTGCTATATGTCGGCTATTACATCGTATTGCGTCGAGAAGATGCTCGAATATTACTATACGCCCGAGACGTATAGCTTGCTTTAAGCTTTTAATAAGTTTGGCGAAAGAGAGCTTGCCGAGACTTTTCCCTTGCAATTTTATCTCCTTTTGCAGCTATAACTTAACTTCTAAGAGATTATCTTTTTTAATCGCCTTATCGATTTTGACTATTTCTATAGTAACTAGAAAGCTTTTTGCGTTAGTAATTTCGGCATCTCGCTTACTATAAACTCTTGCGGAGTGCATAGATAGGTTAACACTAGTATTAAATCCTAGAAACTAGTAAGGACATTTAAGAGCTATGCAAAAGAATGCTCGCTTATGCTTGTTAACGTGTTTATCACGCTTCCCTTTAGTAAGAAAGCCCTCTAAGAAATATTCATAGCTTAATTTTGTATACTTGTATATTTTTGTGCTATAGTATGTGATTATTTCGCTTGCGGAAGAAGAACTATTAGTAGTAAAGAACGAAGCTTCTTCTACAAATAATCGCGTGGCTAAGATAGTCTTTAATAATAAATTAGTTTGCTGTTGTAGTGCAAAGAAACCCCTTATACTTCGAAGAGAGTTCTAATTGGACGTTGCAATGTCGAGCTGCTACTAAAACTCATATCCTTTAAAAGTCTTGGAGAATGAGGAGGGTATTTTATTCTCTTGGTCTAGCGTCGTGGACATAGGCTAATATTTGCATAAGAACTTGGGTAGCAAGTCCTTAGCTAGACTTTCTAGCTCGGCATCGCTTGTCTCCTTCGCATAAGATCTTAGGTGATTTGCCTAGTATATGCTTGCGTAGTTAGTAAAGGAGTAGTAGCCTTTTATAGCAAACCTCTTAGAGTCGATGTTAGAATTTGTGGGTATCTTAAAGCTTAGAAGTAGCAAGTACGCTATGCAAAGTTTTGCTAGGATACTTTCTTGCCGAACAAGATCTACGTAGTTTTTATTAATCAAAAATCTAAAAAGGGATTAGCAAGCATATTAAATAATTCCTATTAAAATATAATTGGTAAGGATGCGTATAGTTTAGCAGTAAGGTGAGCAAACTAAATTGTTTTTATTAAAACTTTCTTTTACTAAAGAGCTATATAGCTCTTTAGATATAAGCTTAAATTTCCGCTTTTCGAAGTTGATAGACTGCTCTTTAAGGTCGATAGAAGTGGCTCCTTAAATCTTATACTATTTTAGGGGACGCTTCACACAAGCTAGCTAGCCTAGTACCGTCTGCGTGTCTTCGCTAATTGTAAGGTTTTACATAATACGATCTAGAATGCGATTATATTTACTTATAATTAGTAAGTGTTTGAAGAGGAAGTAGAGTGTTTAAGCGCAGCATACGCGTCTTCGAGCCCTTTTAGAAACCTTTCCGCCTCGAGCTCCTTATGTAAATTGATTCGTTTTGTCTAATTGTAGAGATTCTCAAGAACTAATTTTGTATACAAAAACATTCCTATTTTTAACACATGTTAGTTGCCTTCTTGCTTAGCTATAGATATACATAATACTATTTGCGGTGTTAGTTATTTTCTTGGAGATCTAGTCTCTCTTTTTATTAGCGAGTCCAAATTTAGACTATATATCTTTACACAAATGCTTAAAGAACTGTAAAATATCCGGGCCGGATTTTTAAGCTTAAATTTAAACTTTAAAATTTTTTGGAAGTAACTTTCTCATTTCTTTATTATCTTAGCTAATATAGAAGCATCGACATCTTTGAAAGACCGGGTCTAAATCGGCTAAATTTTGAAACTAGGTAGTTATTTTCTTCGTTTCTTTAAGATTATATTTATCTAAACTATCTAAAATAATCTACACGGGCTCCGAACTAATTAATACCGTTTCGAGAACCTCTTTAGCTAGTATTAAAGACCGAAGACAGTTTTCTCCACTTTTTGTTGCATATTCATAAATAAAAGGCAGCAACAATTCCTCATTTTAGTAAAGTAGTTGGGCTAAAATACCCCTAAATATAGCATTAAAGGTATTGCGAGAAGGGTCTTAGTATTTGCAGTAAAAGTAAGCAATCGAGGCTCTATTACTTTGAGACTGCTTTTATAATACTTCGATAATAACGGATGCGAGTACGGTTTTTCCTAATATTTATAAATCTTTAATAAGGTTTAAGGATTACACGTATAGGGCAAATTTTATTACTTGAGCCTAGAATTCCAGTTAATTAAAGGGAAGGTTGTGCTAGAAATGAAGGATCTAGCCA
>Ga0302221_10000989_pt1 | contig 18816 bp, 13 predicted proteins | sample II_Palsa_E2_1_FD_193517 | JGI IMG/M metagenome (GOLD analysis project Ga0302221, IMG submission 193517) | Peat permafrost microbial communities from Stordalen Mire near Abisko, Sweden - II_Palsa_E2_1 | ecosystem: Environmental > Terrestrial > Soil > Palsa > Peat permafrost | place: Sweden... | reverse complement strand
TGGATGGGTGAAAGTTTTCAAGTATCATCAGCGAGTACTGTATCACAAATTACAGTATACCTAAGTATTCCATCTGGACAACCAACAATAAGCGGCACTGCTGAAATATTAATTTATAATGATTCTGGTGGTAGCCCTAATGTTGAAATTACCAATGGACAAAGTACTAATACTTTTCCTTTAAGTTCACTTGTTCCAGGAGCATCACCAACTACTGTAAATTTTACATTTAGTGGAGTTAGTCCATTAACTGCATCAACTACATATTACTTTTTTATAACAGTTAGCGGTGGTTCTAATATTGGTAGTAGTATCCTTAGTGCTGAAAATACAGGATCTGGTTATCTTAGTGGAAATTATTGGTATTCATTAAATGATGGTAGTACCTTTAATTCAAATCTACCTCATGTTCTACAATTTATTGTTTCTGGACCAGGAGCTGCTATTTCAACAAGTTCATCTGTAGCAATTACTGCTGGTTCTAATATAGGACAAACTTTAGTAGTTCAAGATGTTGGTTCAAATGCAATTTATATTAAAAATGCTGCTACTACACAATTAGTTGGTGGAGCAGATGTTCTATTAAGTCCAAAAGATACAATAGATCTAATTTGGGATGGAACTTATTGGACACAAACTGGTGGTAGTGTAAATAGTTAATGTCTAAGAATCTAAAAGTTTCATCACTAGATCTTAATCAAATGGTTCGCCGAGAATTCGATGAACAAAATGATGCTAAACGTGTAACTATCGTTGGTGGAGAAAAAGTTGATTTAATAGTTGATAGTGATAAAATTGCACAAGCTGTTAAAGAAAGTTTAAGCAAAATTACTTTAATGAATAATACAAAAGAAATTGAAAAACATGTATTTATTCCTCAAATTGAATATAAAGTAATTGAAGTTCCAGTAATTATTAAAGAAATTGAATATAAAACTATTGAAAAACCAATAGTTGTTAAAGAAATTATTAGAGAAAAAGAAAATGATAATAGTTTATTTATAAAATTAGGTTTTATAATTCAAACTGTAATTATTGTTGGATTTTGTATTTTTAAATTAATAAAGGTATAATATGGCTATTAGTAATCCTTATAGATTAGCAAATGAATTAGTTTTTAATGCTGTTAGTATGACTTCAAACCAAGAAAGTCAACCTTACGACATTGCAGAAGCTGGTAATTGTTCATTAAATGCATATTGGAGTGGTTCTTCTCCTTCTGGTACTCTTTATATATATGGATCTAATGGAACTTCAACTGGTCAAATTCCTTTATCTAGTGATCCTAGTTGGGCTGAAGTTTCAAGTTCTTCTGTTTCTGGTAGTACTGGAAGTGTTATGGTAAATTTAGCTGGAGATAATAGACCTAGTTATTATTATATTATGTTTAGTTATACAGCTTCAAGCGGATCAGGTAATTTAACTGCTAGATTTGCAGAAAAGAAAGACTAATGGCTGATACTCCAATAGAAATATTTTGTAAAACTCCAATTGTTAATGTTAGTATGTCAAGTACTATAACATCTAATAGTGTTCCTATTCGTGAAGTTAATGTTCTTGGTGTTCAATTTATTTGGACTGGATCATCTCCTGTTGGTTATACACAATTAGAATTCTCCAATGATAATGTAAATTTTACTCCAGATAATGAAACTTTTCAAAATGTTAGTGGTAACACTGGAAGTAATGGTGTTAACTATTGGAATATCGGATTTCAATGGGTTAGACTTTCATATGTATACACAAGTGGTTCTGGTACTCTAAACGCAACAATTAACGGTAAAAGAGTTTAAAAGTGTTTGTATCCATACCTGGTGGTGGAGCTTCAAATTGGAAGACTTCAGTTCCAACATATATTGATTTACCTCCAGTTGGAAATAGTCCAGGAGATATAAGAGAAACTTTAGATACTAATGATCTTTACGCCTGGAATGGTTCAGCTTGGGTAATAGTAGCAGGTCCTGGAAGTGTTGGAGTTATGTCCGTTACAGCTTCTGGTCCATTATCTTCAAGTGGTGGTGTAAATCCCAATATTAGTCTTACTGGAGTAGTAACAGTTCCTAATGGTGGTACTGGGGATAGTAGTTTTACTCCATATTCATTAATAGCCGGTGGAACAACTTCTACAGGAAATTTACAAAGTATTGCAAGTGTTGGAACTTCTGGGCAAGTTTTAACTTCAAATGGAGCTAGTGCTTTACCTACATTTCAAAATGTTAATGCTGGAACTGTAACATCTGTATCTGGTGTTAATGCTAATGGTTTCACTGTTTCAGTTGCAAATCCTACAACAACTCCAGCAATTACTGTTGGAACAAGTATTACTGGTATATTATATGGCAATGGAACTAATGTAGTTGCAGCTATTGCTGGAAATTTTCCAACTCTTAATCAAAATACAACAGGAATAGCTTCTAATATAACTGCAACGTCTAATTCAACATTAACCACTCTTTCAGCTTTAAGTCTACCTACTTCTCAATTATCTGGTAATATATCACTTACATCTCAGGTATCTGGTATTCTGCCAATAGCGAATGGTGGAACTAACAGTTCAACGACTTTAAATAATGATAGAGTTATAGTTTCTAGCGGTGGTTCATTAGTTGAATTATCAAGTGCTGGAACTTCGGGACAGATTCTAACATCTAATGGTTCTAGTTCTTTACCTAGTTTTCAAACACTTTCAACTCCTCCTAGTAGTATTTCTTTACCAAATAATGATATTTTAGTAGGAAATGCTTCTAATGTTGCAGCTGCTGTTGCAATGTCAGGCGATGCTACAATAGTTGCTTCTGGAGCACTTACTTTAGCTACAGTTAACTCAAATGTAGGATCATTTGGATCTTCTACTTCAATTCCTTCTTTTACTGTTAATGCTAAAGGTTTAATTACAGCAGCTTCCGGCAATGTTGTTATAGCACCAGCTGGAACTTTAACAGGTACAACTTTAGCTTCAAATGTAGTTACATCATCATTAACTTCAACTGGAACTATTACAAGTGGAACTTGGAATGGATCTACTATTACTGTACCATTTGGTGGAACAGGTCAAACTTCCTTTACTTCAAACAGTTTATTAATCGGTAATGGATCTTCAGCATTATCTAATATACCTAATGGAAGTCAATATCAATCTTTAATCGCAAATGCTAGTGGTGCAGCTAGTTTTCAATCTTTAAATTTAGCTCAAAGTGCAGCAGTTACAGGTATTTTAGCTAATGCAAATACAACTGCTACTAGTACAAATACTCCAAATACTATTGTTTTAAGAGATGGTAGTGGTAACTTTTCTGCTGGAACTATTACAGCAAGTCTTACTGGTCATTCATCATTAGATTTAGCATTAACTGGTGGAACCATGTCTGGTGCTGTTAATATGGGATCTAATCAAATTAATGCTTTAGCTCCAGGAACTTCTGGAACTGATGCAGTTAATTTAAATCAATTAAATGCAGGTCTTGCAGCTTTAAATCCCGCAGAATCGGTTTATGCAGCAACTGCTGGTTCTAATATTCCAGGTACATATAATAATGGTGTAGCAGGTGTTGGTGCAACTTTTACAACAACTTCTACAGCAACATTTACAGTTGATGGAACAACTCCTCCACTTAATTCAAGAATTTTAATTAAAGATCAATCTAGTGGTTTTCAAAATGGTATTTATGTATTAACAGCAGCAGCAGTTGGTGGTGTTTCAGGGACAGTTTTTACTAGAGCATTAGATTATAATACAGCAGCTGAAATGAATTCCGCTGGATTAATTCCAGTTATAAATGGAACAGTAAATGCATTATCTTCATGGCAACAAATTGCAACTATTACAACTGTTGGTACAGATAGCTTAATATTTCAAGAATTTACAGCTAATCCATCTTTATATTTATTAAAATCTAATAATCTTTCTGATGTATCTTCAAAAGCAGCTTCATTTAATAATATAACACCAATGACTACTACAGGTGATATTGAATATGAATCAGCACCTGGAGTTGCTTCTAGACTTCCTATTGGTAGTACAGGTAATGTATTAACTGTTTCTGGCGGTGTTCCAGTTTGGTCTGCTCCTGCAACTAGTGGTACTGTAACTTCTGTAGCAATAACCGTTCCTTCTATATTATCTGTTTCTGGGAGTCCAATAACTACTTCTGGAACATTTGCTTTAAGTTTAACAAATGAATCTGCAAATACAGTTTTTGCTGGACCTGTAAGTGGTTCTGCTGCAACTCCAACATTTAGATCATTAGTATCGGCTGATATACCAAATAATGCAGCTAATACCACTGGTACCGCAAGTAATATAACAGCTAGTTCTAATTCTACATTAACTACATTAAGTTCATTAAGTTTACCAACTTCTCAGTTATCTGGTAATATAAGTCTTACAACACAAGTTAGTGGTATTCTTCCAGTAGCAAATGGTGGAACTGGGGTTGGATCATTTACTGCAAATCAAGTGATTATTGCTGGTTCTACAAGTACAAGTCCATTAGTTGTCGTTGCTGCTGGTACTTCTGGTCAAGTATTACAGTCAAATGGTGCAGCAGCGCCTTCATGGGTAGCTGCTTCTACTGGTACTGTTACTTCTGTTGGATTATCACTACCAAGCATTTTTACTATTTCTGGTTCTCCAGTTACAACATCTGGAACATTAACTGCAACATTTACAACCGAATCAGCTAACACTGTATTCGCAGGCCCTGCTACAGGTTCAGCAGCTACTCCAACTTTTAGAGCATTAGTAAGTGCAGATATACCTAATAATGCCGCTAATACTACAGGAACAGCTTCTAATGTTACTTCTGGAACTTTTACACCAGGTAGTGTTATATTTGCTGGTGCTGGTGGACAATTAGCACAAGATAATGCTAAATTTTTCTGGGATAATACAAATTATCGTTTAGGTATAGGAACAGCTTCTCCGGCTAATGCATTATATGTTGTAGGAAATTCTAATACTAATGTAGGTTATATTCAAAATACTTCAGTTAGTGGTTATAGTTCAATTGATTATGCTGATAATGCTGGAACATTACAATTATCAATTGGATATGGTAATGCTTCTGCTGCTTCTGGTTTTACTAGTTTAAATTTTATTAATGCAAATGGTTCAAATCCTATAGCATTTTTTATAAATAGCACAGAAGAAATGCGTATTGCTCCTTCTGGTAGAGTTTTAATAAATACTAAAACAGATAATGGTGTAGATCAATTACAAGTAAATGGTACAATTACAGCAACTGGATTAGAATTAACAACAACTCCTTTAGCAGTTAGTAGTGGTGGAACTGGTGTAGCTAGTTTTACTGCAAATCAAGTAATTATTGCGGGTACAACTTCTACTGGAGCTATGACAGTAGTCCCTGCTGGAACAACTGGTCAAGTTTTAACATCTAATGGTTCTGGTGCTCCTACATGGGGAACTGCTTCTTCAGGTGGAGCAATGGTTCAAATTGCTAAAACTGTAGTTTCAGGTGGAAGTACCACCAGTGTAACTTTTTCTGGCATTTCTGGTAGTTATAATAATTTATTACTGTCAATACAGGCTCGTAGTAGCAATGGTTCTCAAAACGATACAGTAGACATACAGTTTAATGCAGACACTGGAAATAATTATGACTATGCTTATTCTTATCAAGGCGGTAGTAGTAATAGTCAAGGTAAATCAAGCCAGGGACTAATGCAAATGGCAATAATAGTTGCTAGTTCAGCAGGTTCGAACTATGCTGATTCTTATACTATGGATATTGTTAATTACGCTGGAACTACTTTTTATAAAAATATAAGTTCAAAAGGCGGTAACAATAATAATAATAGTGGTCAAGAAACGGGCACAGCTTATGGAACCTGGAAAAACACTGCTGCTCTTACAAGTATTAAATTATATTTAGATAGTGGTTCTGATTTTGTTGCTGGTAGTACTTTTATATTATATGGAATAACATAATGATCAATAAAATCAATATGTTAAATACATTAATAGATAAATTATTCATAAATAACAACTTATATCAGATAGATATGGCTATTTTAGGAGATAAAAATGGCATTTAAAGATCCTCAACAACGTAAATTTCTTTATGCACAAGATAAACAAAAAGGATTAGCAAATCCTATGACTAATTTAACTCAACCTCCAGCAGCTAATATGGGAATACCTAAAGTTAATCCTATGCCTATATCACAAGGAATTAAACCTCCAATGATGCCAGGAGCAGCGCCTATTTCACCACTTGGAGCACCTCCAGCAATGCATATGAATCCTCCAATGGGAGCATCTAGTCCTGCAGCAATAAAACCATTACCCGCTATGCCTCAAATGGCTAGATTTGGAAAAATGAAAAAATCTTTAAAACCTGTAAAACCATTAAAATAAAAGGAGACTAAAGTATGCCCTATCTTAATTTAACAATTAACTGTCCTGATGTTCAGATCAATGATTTGAATGCTATGGCTGAGAGACCAACACTTAATCGTGAAGGTATTCAAGGTTGTATTGACGTTCTAAATCGCGTTCTAGCTGGAACTTGGGAAGGTGAAGTTGTTGCAACTACTCGTGACACCGATCCTGCTGTTGCTGAACATGGAACTGGTTCTCAACAAAATACTTACAATAAATTATAAGAGGTAAAGTATGAATCCTAAATTTATGAAAATGCTTGAGAAGAAACGTGATCTTAAGCCACATGAAAAAGCTGCAAAAATGGGTGTCTTAAAAGACATGAAAGATGCTGCTTCTGAAATGGCTGGAGATAAACTCGGTCTTCATAAAGTAAGTGTAATGTCTGATAGTCCAGAAGGATTAGAAGAAGGTCTTGATCAAGCTCATAATGCTGTTCATCAAATGCCTGATGACATGAGTTCTAATGATCATTCAGATCCATCAGATAGCGATGCTATGATGAATATGGGTGGAATGGCTTATGCTGAAGGTGGTGAAGTTTCTCAGGATGAAGGCGAAGGTATCGAAGATAATCGCGATGAACTAGCTAATATCGATAAAGATATGGAAGATGATGATGGTTCTGGCGATAATCAAATGATGCAAGCTGCTAATGAAGTTGATCATAAAACTGCTTTAGAAAATCCTGGTTTACCAACTAGTGATGTGGCTGATAAGAATCGTTCTAATATGAATCCTAATATGGATCATGAACACGCTGAAGATATGGATTTAGATGCTATTAAACAAAAAATACAGCATTTAATGGGTCTTCAAAGTAAGGCTGAAAGTAAACGTAATAAATAATAGTTTACTCTTATAGTCTTAAACTTTTAAAGGAGTAAACAATTGAGTATTAATCCCTATTCGACTAAGCCGTATATGACTTCTCAGGATTTGATCGCCTCTATTCAGAGGAAGATATCATTTCCTATTAGTCAAAATACATTCACTAATAATGATATTTTAGCAATGGCTAATGAAGAAATGTTCATTGCGCAGGTTCCTTCTGTTTTACAATATCATAGTGAATATTTTGTTAATTTCAAAGTAGTTCCATTAATTGCTAATGTTTCTAATTATGCAATACCTAATAGATGTATTGGTATGAAGTTACGTGATGTATTTTGGATGGATTATAATGGTAACTGGTTTGAAATGACTCAAATCGAAGAACACGATAGAGCATTTTATCAACGTAATCTTGGAACAAATGAATCTATACATAAATTCTTTATGGAAGGTAATCATGTTGTTCTAGCTCCTAGTGTTGTTCAAGGTCCCGTTGGTTTTCTAGTATTTGTATTTTATATTAGACCTAATCAATTAGTAAAAAATGATCGTGCTGCTATAATTAATAATTTTCAACAATCTACTACAATTAATAGCAGTTTAATGAATCCGGGTGATACTTTTACTATTAGTCCAGATGCTAATGCTACAACTCCAGTTAGTTTAATTCCTTTTACAGCTGTAAGTAGTTTAGGTGGAACTATTAGTGATATTACTATTGCATCATCTGCTGAAACATTAGTTACAACTACACTTCCTCATCAATTAACTTCTGGTCAAACTGTAGTTATTACTGGAACTAATTCAAATCCAGTAATTGATGGAACTTATACTGCAACAGTTGAAGGTCCAAATACATATACAATTCCTATTCAAATAGGTGTTGCTGGAACTTCTGGTTCATTTACTTCTAAAAATCAATTTTTAATTAATGCTTCAAGTTCTATTACAGCTACAAATTTAGCAGCTGCTATAAATAGTTTAGATATTATTGAAAATGCAACAGCTACTAGTAATAGTATAATGTTTGAGTATTATAATATTTATACACAGTTTTTAACTACAAATAGTTTAGGATTTGTAATTAATTTTAATAATACCATTGGTATAAATTTTCAAACTTTACCAGCGTCTTATACAGATAATGAAACTAATATTACAGAACCTTTATTTGTTACAGGTGCTACTGTAGATTTTTTACAAACAAATCCTGGTCATAGAACTTATAGTTATGATGTTTATTTACCTTCTGGATCTATAAATGGTACTATTTTAACATTGCCTTATCAACAATTAATGATTCCTAGTGGAACAATGTCTGGTCCTATTGGTTTACCAGAAAATAATGGTATTGTTAGTACTCAAAATCAATATTATGGATTACCTGAATATAATCAAGCTTTACCCGGTTCTTCTCCTGGTTTAATTTACATTCTATCACCTCTTATTCCTGGTGATTATATGTGTTTAAGTGGTGAAGCTATTATTCCTCAAATTCCTCCTGATTTACATACAGGTCTTGCTGAAAGAACATCTGCTAGAATTTTAGCAGCTATTGGTGATGCTCAGGGATTACAAGTTGCTAATGCTAAGATTTCAGAAATCGAATCTAGACAAGGTAATTTAATGTCTAATAGATCAGATGGAAATCCGTTAAAAGTCGGTCAAAGAAAATCTTTACTTGCCTGGGGAAAATTTCGCAGTTTTAGACGGGTATAATAAATGTCTCAAGATTCAGTAAATGTAAAAGCATTAGGATTAGTAGTAGAACCTAATCAACTTGATCAACAAGTTTGTCCTCCAGGTTCTATGGTAGTTGCTAATGATGTAATTATCAAAAGAGATAGTGTTGTTGAACCTCGTCGTGGTTATCAACTTTATGGAACTCCATTAGGTGGAGTTACTGATAAAGCTAATCAATTATTTACATATAAAGAACGTATATTAGTAAATTATGCTAATAAAATGGCATATGATACTTTACAATTAAATAGCCTAGGTCAATCAATAATTGACAATTTTTGTGGTAATTATTTACCTCCAATTCCAGGTCGCAGAATGCGATCTATTGAAATGAATGGTAATTTTTATTTCACAACAAATCAAGGTATATATAAAATTTCAGCTAGAACTGCTGCTGATTTTACAACAGCTTGTCCATATATAGTTCCTGCTGGTGGAATTGCAGCTTTAGATATAAGTACAAGATTAGATGGTAGTCCCGGTTTTTTACCTCCAGATAGTGCTGTTTCTTATGAAGTTCTTTGGGGATATAATGATGCTAATTCAAATGAAATTCTAGGAACTCCTAGTAATACTTCTACTATTTATAATCCTTTATCAGCAACTTTATTATCACAATCAAATAATTTATATCTACAATTAGATTATATTGGAAATAATACAGCATTTCCTAGTCTTATAACTGATACTAATTTTTTCGCATTATATAATTTACCAGCAAATGCTTCTCCTGCTCAAATGCAAGCAAATTTAATAGCTTTAGCAACACAATTAGATAATAATATTTTATATGCTGATCAAGTTCATGTTGCACCTTTACAAATCGCAGGTGCTTATATTGGTGGTGGAATTGCAACTGTTAGTTTTAGTTCTGGAAATCCAGCTAGTTATTTCTTTCCTGGTAGTTTAATTAAATTATTGGGTTTTACAACAGCTACAGGAACTATTAATTATAGTGTTGCTCCTCCAGGATCAACTACAGGAACAGTTGGTGGACAATCTGTTACATCTATTATTCCTGCTGTTTCAAGTGTATCTGGTGTTTTAACTCAAGGTTCTTATCAAACTTCTGAGATTTTTACTAGAGCAGATTTAAATAATAATTTAGGTGGAACATATTGGACTATATGGAATGCTAATAATACAACTCAGTATTACATATGGTATAATGTTAATGGTAATGGTGTAAATCCTGGATTACCAAATGCTACAGGTATTGAAATAGGTCTTAATACAAATGATACAGCTCAATCTGTTGCAACAAAAACTTCAACAACTTTAACCAATTTTACATCAGATTTTACATCTGCTACTAATGAATCTATATATACTATAACTAACATTGCAGTTGCGATTGGTGGAGCATCAACTGTAACTACTTCTGCTCCTCATGGTTTAGTAACCGGCGATCCAGTAACTATTACAGGATCAAATTCCACTCCAGTTATTGATGGAACTCAAACTGTAACTTATGTAAGTGCTAATCAATTTTCAGTTCCAGTTAATGTTACAGTTTCTGGTAATGCTGGTTCAGTAATAGTAGATACAGTTACAGTTACAAATAGTGCTTATGGAGCTTCAAATAATTCTAGTTCTGGAACTACAGGATTTAATATTATAAATACTGCTGGAACATCTGGTGATGTAGTAACAAGTATTAATACTACTGGTATTAATGTAGGTGTGGAAGTTACAGATACATCAGGTTTTATTCCAGTTAATACATTTGTAACAGCTGTTGGATTAAATCAGATAACTTTAAGTAATGATGTTACAGGAAGTGGAACAGAAAATCTTAATTTTGATGCAGCTATAACTTTTAATACTACAGCTACAGGTCCAGTTACAACTTCTGATGCTACAATTAATAGTAATTATTATGAATCTATCGCACAACCTGGAGTACCTTCAGTTCCTCCAACTGATGATCAATTAGTTGCTTTACAAACTTATTTAGAATCACTTGTTACTGGATTACAATCTGAATTACCAACAGTTATAAGTACTAATTCTCAAGAAAACTTTATTTCAACAATTAGTATAAGTAATGGTGGTTCTGTTAATGTTTATGTTACAATTACAATTCCTCCAGGTGTAACAACTAGTGATTTCTTTCAAATTTATAGATCACCAATTGCTCAAGCAACAGGAGCACAAGTTTTAGCAACAGATATATTTCCTAGTAATGAATTACAATTAGTTTATGAAGCTTATCCAACAGCAGCTCAGATTGCTGCTGGAACTATTACAGTATTAGATATTACTCCTCCACAATTTGCTGGTGCTTATTTATATACAAATGAACAAACTGGTCAAGGAATTCTTCAAGAAAATAATATTCCACCTTTATCAATAGATATTGCTTTATACAAGAATGTCGTATTTTATGCAAATACTCAAACTCTTTTTACAGCTTCATTAAATTTACTTGGTATTCAGCAATTAATATTAGATTATGGAACTGGTCTTGATGTTCAAACTTTTGGTCCAGGAGCTGTTAATACTTCAACTTCTACAATTACTATTACTAATCATGGATATAGTAATGGTCAATCAGTTTATATTACAAATCCAGTACCAGCTGATCTTCCAGGAGGAATAGTTGGTAGTTTAGTATATTATATTGTTAATGCAACAACTAATACATTTCAATTATCATTAACTCAAGGTGGAGCACCAATATCTATAACTACAACAGGTTCTGGAACAAATACAATTCAGAATATGATTCCAACTTTAACAATAACAGATGGAACAGTTACTACTACTTATACATTTGTTTTAGGATTACCTGAAATTGCAACTATCACAACTGTTGCAGATGTTTCTGGAAGTTTGGCTGGTAAATATTTTACTATAAATTCTGGTGGAAATTTTGATCAATATTATTTCTATTATATAGTTAGTGGTGTTGGTTCAGATCCAATGCTTACAGGTCTTACTGGTGTTCCAGTTTATTTAAATACTAATGATAGTGCAGATGTTGTAGCAACTAAAACGGCTAATGCTATTAATGTTTTTAATACTGATTTTTTTGCTGCACAATTTGTAGATATAACAAGTATTAGTGTTGCGAATCCTACTGTTATAACTACTAATATTCCTCATGGATTATCAAATGGTGATATAATAACTATTAATGGTTCTAATTCTACACCTATTATTGATGGCCAACAAACAGTTACAGTTACGGGCGTAAATACATTTACTATTCCTGTTAATGTAACAGTTGCTGGAACAACTGGTTCTTTTACAACACCAACTATTAATCAGATTACTGTTTCTACTGTTGATTCTGGTTATACTACAGCTCCTTCTGCTGGAACTTCAGGATTTTCAATTGCTGTTACACAATCAGGTGTTGGAGCTAATCCAGCTTTAAAACAAATCTTATTATCTTCTAATCCAAGTCCAGCTCAAGCTGTTGCAGAAACTGCTCAAAGTATTGTAGCTGTTATTAATGCTCAATCAGGTGGAAATGTTGAAGCTTTTTATGTTTCAAGTGTTCAAGGAGTTCCTGGACAAATAGTATTACAAGCTGTAGCATTAGGACAAAATCCTTTTTATATTCAAGTTAATGATTCTAATGTTGGATTATCTTTTAATCCTAACATTAGTCCCGATATTTTTATTTCAAATATTGCTGTTGCAGTTGGTGGTAGCAGTGTTATAACTACTTCTACTCCTCATGGATTTGTGAATAAAGAACAGGTGGTTATAAGTGCGTCTAATTCAACACCATCTATTGATGGTTTATATACTATTACTTATATTAACTCTACTCAGTTTTCCATACCATCTAGTGTTACGGTAGCTGGGAATTTTGGAGCTGTTACTGCTGCTTCTAATACATTAGTTTCTACCAATTTAGTTAAAGGTAATAGAATTTATTATTCAAAAATAAATCAACCAGAAGCTGTTCCAGCAGAAAATTTTATAGATGTTGGTTTTCAAGATAAAGCAATTCTAAGAATCTTTACTTTAAGAGATAGTTTATTTGTTTATAAAGAAGATGGTTTATTTAGAATTAGCGGACAATCTGCTCCTTTTACATTAGATGTATTTGATGTAAGTTGTATATTAGTAGCTCCTGATAGTTTAGATGTTAGTAATAATCTTATTTATGGTTTTACAAGACAAGGAATTGTCACAACAACTGAATCTGGTACTTCTATTATTTCTAGACCTATTGATACTGTTATTTTACCATTATTAAGTGAACAATATACTAATTTTGACACTGCAACTTGGGGAATAGGTTATGAATCTGATAATTCATATACTTTTTATACAATTCAAAGTCCAACAGATATCATAGCTAATATTGGTTATCGTTATAGCAATCTTACAAATACTTGGACTAATTTTATTAAAACAAATACTTGTGGTGTTATTAATGATGCTGATGATACACAATATTTAGGTGCTGGTGATGTAGATTTCTTAGAACAAGAACGTAAGAATTTTGATCGCACTGATTATGCTGATAGGCAATATACTGAAAATTTAGCATTTTCTGATTTTCAAGGTCTTAATATGATTTTACCATCTCAAATTAGTTTAGTTGATGTTGGCGATGTTATAACTCAAGATCAATATATGTCAGTTTATAATTATAATGGTTTACTTAGCAAATTAGATACAGACTTAACTTTATCTCATAATTATGAAACAGATTATACAATTAATACAGGTGTAGATCCTAGAGAAGTTCTTGATCTGCTGATCAAAGCCATCGCAAATGATCAAGTAAGATTAGGACAACCAATTTATACACCAATTACTGATTACACTCAATGGGATGCTGTTGAAGGAATTTTTAATATAACTAATATTAGTGCTAGTGATCCTTCTATTATTACAGTTTCAACAGATCATCTTCTTCAAACCGGAAGATCTGTAACAATTGTTGGAACTAATTCAACTCCTGTTGTTGATGGAATTTATCAAGTAACAGTTCTTACTCCTACAACTTTTTCTATTCCAATAGCTGTTACACAAGTTGGAGATACAGGAACATATGTAGTTAATAATGAAAATTTCTTAGATATAGAAACATCTTTTAATGGACTTATAAGCACATTAAATGCGGATCCAGCTGTAACATATGCTAATTATAATCCAATTGTTAATGATACTCTATTAGAAGCTATTGTAACGAATGTCAACTATAATCTTAATACAGTTACGTTAAATAACAATCTTCAATGGCTTACAGGTCCTATAACGATTTATAAGGCGATAAATTCACAGTTTCAATACAGTCCTATATCTATGGGTGATCCTTTAAATCTAAAGCATTTCTCAGATGCTTTGATGTTCTTTGAGAATACAGCTTTTACTAATGCGGTATTGAGTTTCTCTAGTGATTTACAGCCAGCTTTTAATAGTGTGCCATTTTATAGTACTGGAAATGGAATCTTCGGATATACTGGAATTCCTTCAACTTTTAATGGAAACACTGGAACTACTGGATTTGGTTATGGTTATTTCGGTGGTGGTGGAAATGCTGCTCCTTTTAGAACCATTATACCACGTTTAGTTCAAAGATGTAGATTTTTAAATATAGCATTTCAACATCAAGTTGCTCGTGAGAAGTTTTCAACATTTGGTATTAATGTTGTTGGTAATAATACTGGTAGTGTGAGAATTAGATAAGTATTGGATTTTATTAATGTTACTTCCATCGTTTAAGAACATAATTTCATCAGATTTTCCAAAGCAATATTATGATTTAATGAATCAACTTGCTTTGTTATTAAATAACACATTATCCAGTGTTTTTCAATGTTTAGCAAATGGTGTAAGTTTAGACGATAATATAGCTTGTACAGTTCAAGATGTAACTATAAGTGTAAATGCTAGTGGAACTCCTTCTAGTCCTTCAGCTTTTTTATTAGAAACTAGTAATACTGTTAGAGGAACAACTGTAATTCAAGCAATTAATCAAGCAAATTCAGCAGTTTATCCATTAGCAGCTGTTATGGTTTTTGGCGCTCAGAATGGAAATATGTATAATATTGCAAATGTTGTAGGTTTACAGCCAAATACATCATATATCATTAGAGTAGTTGCATGGCAAACAAGTTAATAATTTTAGTTAAATTAACAACTTATATTAGGGAAAATAAGGTAATTTAATGGCTATTTTGAATCCAAATCAACCAGGACAAGAAGGTCAAAGTTCTGGCGCAAATCAAACAAATAATCAGCCTGGACAACCTTTACAACAGGTTCAAGGTGCTGGTCAACAATCAGGCGCTGTAACTCCTGTAAATACTGGTGGAACATCTCAATCTGGTGCTCAACCTTCAGGTGGTGGTTCAACTCCTCAAACAGTTCAATCTTATAATCCTAATACTCAACAAGGTTCTGGATATACTAATATTCAGAATATTATTAAAGCTAATCAAGGTAATCAATTAGGTCAAGATGTTGGTCAAAATTTACAATCAAATGTAAGTGGTGCCCAAGCTAATCTTCAAAATGCTCAAAATCAATTTAATCAACAAACTCAAGCTAATCAATCTAATACTCAAGCTAATCAACAATTAGCACAAAATGTATTATCAAATCCTACTGCATATGCAAGTTTTGGAACAAATAGTCCCACTCAAGCAAATCAACAAGCTGCTAATCAATTTCAAACATTACTTAGTGGTCAATATCAAGGTCCAACAAATTTACAAAATTCAACACAATTACAAAATCAAGCAGCTAATGCTCAACAGCAAGCTCAAGCTTTAGGATCAACAGCTGGTCAAATTGGATTATTACAACAAATGTATGGTAATCCTAATTATAGTACTGGTGAACAAAATTTAGATGCTTTGTTATTAGGACAATCTAAAGCTCCAAGTTTACAAAATGCAAATCAACAAGCTGCTGTTTTAAATAATAATGTTAATAATGCAATCACTGGTGCTCAAAATCAAGGAGCGCAAGCAGCAAGTCAAGCTCAACAATTTGGAACTGCTTTACAAAATCAAATTGGATCTAATGTTGGTTCTTTACAAAATACTTTACAAGGACAAGCTCAATCAGCACAAACTGCTAATAATCAACAATATCAGCAAGCTTTATCAGACTTACAATCTGGCAATGTTTCACAACAAGAAGCTAATCTTTTAGGTCTTACTCAAAATGAGAATGTTTATAATTTATTTAGTAATCAAGGATCTAATGCTAATAGTGCAGGAGCTTCAGCATTCTTACAGGAAAATCCTCAACAAGCTACAGCTCAAAATGATGCTAATGCTCAACAATATGCTCAAATGCAAGCTTTAAATCAATTAGCTGGACAATATATTCCAAGTAGTGCTCAAGCTATTACTAGTCAATATACTAATCCTTCTCAAGCTGGATCATATCAAAGCCAACAAAATATATTAGCAAATCAAGGAGCTTTTAATACTGCTTTAAATGCGGCTTCTACTAATTATAATTCTCAATTACAACCAGCAGAACAAACATATCAAGCTGCACAAGCTCAAAATAATTTAGTCAATAATATAAATTATTATCAACAACAATATCAAGCTACTGGAAATCCGCAAGATTGGCAAAATTATTTACAAGCTTCTGCTCAATATAATGCAACCAATCCTATTGGAGCTGGTGGTTCTCAGGTAAATTTTGATAATACACAAGCAGCGTATGCTTTAGCTGCTAATAATCTAAATAATGTTCAAAATTCATTAAATGCAGCATATGGAAATCCAGAAATGATTAATATTCAAGGTTCTAATGGAACTAATTATCCCGCAATAGGTGGATTAATCCCAAATAAAGCCCCAGCTGGTCAGGTATAGGAGAAAATAATGGCTAATAATACTAATAGTGCTAACTCTGTAGGATCAGATATCGGTCAAGGAGCCGCTACAGGAACTGCAATAGAACCTGGAATAGGAACTGCTATTGGCGCTGTTGGTGGTGGTGTTCTTGGATTATTACAATCTGCTCAAGGGAATGCTACAGAAGGTCAAGCTAATAATGATTATATTCAAGCTAATCAAATATTACAACAACTTCAACAAGCTCCAGATATAAGTAAACCTTTAATATTAGCTCAATACCAACAACAAGGTATTCTTACTCCCGGTATGGAATCAATTATTAATGCTCAAATGCCTGGAGCAATTCAAACCGCTCAACAATATACTAATGCTCAAAATAATGCTCTAAGTTTAATGACTCAAAGAGCTAATGGTGGAATGACTGCTGGTGATAGAGCTGCTTTAACTCAAGCACAACAACAAGTTCAACAAGGAACACAAGGTCAATTAGGTGCTATTCAGCAACAATTAGCTCAACAAGGAATGTCTAATTCTGGAACTAATTTAGCTATGCAATTATCTGCTGCTCAAAATGGAGCAAATCAACAAGCTAATAATGCTAATAGTTTAGCTCAACAACAACAAAATACTCGCGATCAAGCAGCAGCTCAATTAGGATCTTATGGTTCTAGTCTTCAAGCTCAACAGTTTGGACAAGCCGCTCAGCAACAAGCAGCTCAGCAACAAATGCAACGTTTTAATGTTCAAAATCAACTTGGTGTTCAACAAGCTAACACTCAAGCTGCTAATGCTGCTCAAGCTGCTAATCTTGCAAATAAGCAACAATTATCTAATCAAAATGTTTCGCAACAAAATGCTCAACAAAATCTTCAAAATCAAAATGCATTACAACAGTATCAAGCTAATACTAATTTAGGTGTAATTCAAGCTAATGGTATGTCTGGTCTTGGTAATCAACAAATGGGTTATGGACAAGCTCAAGCTCAAGCTGGATATAATTCAGGTGTTGGATTAGGAAATGCTGCTGGTTCTTTAGCTAATGCTTTTGGTAATGGTTCATTTACAAATTCAAATAATAATACGACTCCTGGTTTTACAGCATCTGATGCGGCTAATTTAGATAGTAGTGCTGGTTATAATAGAGGTGGTCCAGTTCATGATTATAGATCTGGTGGATCAGTTCCTGGAAAAGCTCCTGTAAATGGTGATAGTCCACATAATGATATTGTTCAAGCAAGATTGTCGCCCGGTGAGATCGTCCTCCCTCGTACTCTTGCCGATTCTAAGATAGGAAAAGAAATATTAAAACTTATTCACGCACACAACTCAGTAAAAAATAGAATGAATGGTAATGATTAATGAAAAAAGATTTAAAAGGTCTATATAAACAATATACTAAAAAAGTTTTACCACATGAAAATGCTGCTGGAGCAGTTGATGGAACAGATGTTCAAGCTCCTGGTTATGATAGCGGTGGTAAAGTAAAATATGGTAGTGATATGGTCATACCATCTAAAAGTAATAATGCTGTATATGATCCACAAACAAATCAATTTGTTAAAGATACCGAAGATTATGATGCAAGAAATAAAGCTATAGATGAAATGAATAGTCTTTCAATGGGTAAAGATGATGAATATTTCCCTGCTGAAACAGGAATGGGAGATGTTCAGGTTAGAAATAGATATAATTCTGGTGGTAAAGTAGGTTCAGGTGAAAGATTTGCTTCATTAGAAAATAAACTTTCTCATCAAAAAGGTGTTACAGATCCTGCTGCTTTAGCCGCTTCTATTGGTCGTAAAAAATACGGCAATAAAAAAATGAATAAAATGGCTGAAGCTCATATGGATGAAGGTGGACCTGTTTTAGATCCTACTTTAGTTAATAACTTTGTTAAAGGTTTTAAAGGTTATGATCAAGGTGGTTCAGTAACTTCTGATGATAATGATCCATTTCAAAAATTAAGAGCACTTTATAATCAATATATGAATCCTCAACCAGCTCCTTCTCCAGTTGATGTTAGAAATCAACAATATCAAAATA
>Ga0302221_10000986_pt1 | contig 18827 bp, 2 predicted proteins | sample II_Palsa_E2_1_FD_193517 | JGI IMG/M metagenome (GOLD analysis project Ga0302221, IMG submission 193517) | Peat permafrost microbial communities from Stordalen Mire near Abisko, Sweden - II_Palsa_E2_1 | ecosystem: Environmental > Terrestrial > Soil > Palsa > Peat permafrost | place: Sweden... | reverse complement strand
TAAAGAGGTGGCTGTGTTATAGGCAACAATACTTGCAAAATTTATATATAAATTACATGGAAACTGTAGCCGATAGAAGGGTTCACCCAGCAACGAACTAAACTTAGGAAAGAACCACCGTATTTTGCCCCACATCACGATATTACGTGCCGTGCCTCGCGTTACGGGTGGACCGACAGATAGACAACTTAATACTAAATTATCTGACTTTAAGCATCAGCAAAAAAAAAAACGTGCCAACGACCTGCCAATAGTGCCAACAACGTGCTAACAGTGCCAAAGATGTGCCAACAGCACCATTTTTGCATATCCAAAAATTTGGCACTAATATTTTGACATAAAGTGCCAATTGTCTGCCACTAGCACTTTTTGGATTGCACAAACAAAGTGCAAGAGTAGTAGTTTATAGTTATAAGCTTATACTAATAACAATTGAGCTATATGCAGCAATTATACTATACGCAGCAATTATATTATACACAGCAATTATACTATATGCAGCAATTATATTATATGCAAGGATAGTAACTATCTTGCTAATGCTAATTAGACCTCAATTAGGATATCTAGTGCTAGCTGGCCCCTCTAAAATATAAGTGCATATATATTATATAGTATTTATAAGATTAGGAGTTCTAATTTAGTTATATCCTCTATAAAAGCTTATATAGAAATAATTTATAAAATTGCCTTAATATTGCAAAAACATGACTTTATATAAGCTGCTTTGCCAAAATGCCTTGCTAAAACAACCTGCTAAAGTGTCCTCTACAGAAAGTGGCCTCGAAACCTGAGCTGCCCTCTAAAATGCCCTGCCAAAACGCCCTGCCAAAGTGTCCTCTACAGAAAGTGGCCTTGAAACCCGCCCTCTAAAATGCCTTGCCAAAATGACTTGCAAAAGTGTCCTTTACAGAAAGTGGCCTCAAAACCTAAGCTGCCTTTTAAAATGCCCTGCCAAAATGCCCTGCAAAAGTGTCTTCTACAAAAAGTGGCCTCGAAACCCGCCCTCTAAAACGCCTTGCCAAAATAACTTGCAAAAGTGTTTTTTATAGAAAGTGGCCTCGAAACCCAGCTGCCTTTTAACTATTATTGTCCTTGTCTAAGTTGTTAAAAAATTAACTAGTAGCATTATAAACTTGTATATATTGCTAATTAGAACTTTTTGCTTATTGTAGCATCTTTGTAAAGTTTGCATTATTGTATATTATAGTCCCTTTTGCCCTCCTTCCAAATTTCTTTTAATCTTTAAGCTTTAACTAAAATAATATATCCCTTATATCTTTATTTACTATTATTGTAAATTTAACTTATTTGCAAGTAATAAAGACTTTTTGTAAGAATTTGTCTTTGCTATTATTAAATTAAACTAAAATCTTTTGCATATTTCTTATTATTATAATATATATTAAAGTAAATTTAATAAAATCATAACTTGGGAAAAGCTTATATATTAACCTCTTTATAACTTTATAGCTAATATAAGACAAGTTAAGGTATATCTTCCTTTTCTTTAAGCTTATTATATTGCTTTAAGCTGCTTCCAAACAAGCTCTCTCTTTGGTTATTAGTGCTATATCATTAATTAGGGGAAAGCTGCTATTATTATTACTATTATTATTACTATTTTAATTGGGATCTACAAATAACTAGATTAATTAATATTATTATACCCTTATTTATAACAAAGGAATAACTTGCTAAAAAAGGATTTTTGAGGCTTAATATTAAATGCCTCTTTATTGCTATATACTTGACTTAATATAATATTAAATGTAATATAGTCTTTGCAATCTTAAAAAGAATTAATATATTATAGTGCTTATTATTACAGAAAATAGGGAGTTTATTACCTTTTGCAAGACAATTTTATTATATATAATTAGCTTAAATTTTTTTAAAAGGAATAAGATAATATATATCTTTAAAGTTAAAATTATTAAATAAATTATTTAATATATTATCTTATTTGTTTAAGACAAGTGTAGCATTTGCAAGATCCTTGTTTGCCTTAACAAGTCTTTAAGCCTTTTTTGTAAGAAGATAGCAAAGTATTAACTGCTTTTTATTTAATATATTTTGCTAGCTATTTTTTACTTTAGAAAATATTGCTTAAAGATAAAGTAATAATATTAGTATAATCTTTTTAAACAAATTATGAAGTAAAATATTTACTATAATCTAATATAAAATCTAATTGTTATAATTTGCCCCTTTAAGCCTTAGCCTTTGTAGTATAAAGGATTATGCTATAGACTATTACAATTGTATATGCAAGAATTGGATCTTATTATCCCCTTATAATAGTATAAAAGCTTAATGCTTATATGCTTAAAGATTAAAAGAATATTACAAGACACTTTATAATAATGTTACTAGTCTATTTTTTGAATTTAGGCTATTTAATGTTAATAAGTAATTAAATTAATTAAATTTACTTACTTGAGCTAAGTCTAATAAAAAAATGCTATAGTCTTTTAGTAATTAAATCTAAAATGCATCTTTAGTTGTCTTATTTAATTAGTTTAAGTAATTAGCAAATTTAAGCTATATTATAAATTAAATTATTTGTATAAGTTATAAACATTTTTCGGAAATATAATTGCATATTTATATAAGATTAGCATAATTTTAAAGACTTAAATACTACTTAAAGCACTTACCTTTTAGGCTATAACATTATTTAAAGGATGCAAATTAAACTTGTCCTTCTCTTGCTATTCTTTTACTAACTTTTAACAATTAGTAATATATTTCCTAAGTGTATATTAATTTTCCTTAAGCTAAAGTAACTATTTAAGGCTTAATTCCCTAGTAACTTATAATATAAAAGTTAAGAAAAAAGTAAAAGTAATCTTATATTATATACTTTTTGTTTGACTTGTTGCTATTAAATCTTTGCGCTTACTTTAAGCTTCAATATCACTTTATAAGTATACCTTGCTTGAGCTCCTATTACTCCCTTAAAATTAGCTATATATATTATTATTAAGTTAAGCTATTGCTTTATAACTTAATAGAACTTTAGCGCTTAAATGAAAAGAGGATATTAAGCTATATAAATATTAGTAAAATAAGCGGAGTTTTGATATAAATAGTCTTAAAGTGTCTTGTATTATGCTTAAAGGGCCTTAATTATTTAGTTATTGCTTATTTCTATTATATATAATAAATTAAATATATATATTTAATAATAAGGGAATAACTTGCATTATTGTAATATATTTGTAAAATGCAATTAAAAACACTCTTATCTTAAAGCATTTAGCTATATAATTGATTTGTGCTTTAAGTATATTAAAGAGGGATTAGTTTTTAGATGCAAAGTCTAGTAATAAAAGTATATACTTTAGTGCTTGCTTTAAGTCTTTTTACCTTGTTAGCTTTTTGCTTTAGTTAATTGCTAGCTATTTGTAAAGAGTAATATAAAGTTTGGCCAAATAAAGATATAAAAAGATAATATTAATATAGTAGCTATTTAAAAATTTAATAAGATAAAGTTAAATATAAAGATATTAGACAAAGAGATATTAAATAAAGAGATATTAGATAAAAAGGAGAAAAAGAGAGAAAAAAAATTAAGTTACTATAAAAAAGCTTTAATTTTGCTAGTAAAGAAAAGTAAGCAATTAAAACAAAAATAATAATAAAAAAGCGCTACCTTTTATAAGTATATATTATTATTTATCCTTTTATCTTTGTATTATAATAAATGTTTTTAATTTAATAAAGATATTATACTTTTAGCAAAAATATACTCTTTAATTTTTAGTTTTAATATTTGTCTTTAAAATCTTAAACTCTTAAAAGGACAAGCTTGCAATGCAAGAATCTGCTTTGCAGTCTCTTATTGCTGTCTTGCCAAATATATAAATGCATTACAAGTGTAACAAAATCCTAGACTCTTAAAAGGATAAGCTTATAATACAAGAATTTGCTTTGTAGTCTTTTATTGCTATTTTGCCAAATATACAAATATATTACAAGTGTAACAAAATCCTAAACTCTTAAAAGGATAAGCTTGCAATATAAGAATGCACTTTGCAGTCTCTTACTATTATCTTGCCAAATATATAAATATATTATAAATATAACAAAATCCTAAACTTTTAAAAAGACAAGCTTATAATATAAAAATGCATATTATAGTCTTTTACTATTATCTTGCTAAATACACTAATATACTATAAGTGCAACAAAATTATACAAGAAGAATTAGTCTTCAAAACTTTTATATATATATATTCTTTATTTGGGCTAATGCAATAACTTAATATATATTCTTTATTTAGGCTAATGCAACAACTTGACAATACTTTAATTTTAATGCTGCTATTATAGGCAATATGCCCTTAGCTTATTAGCTTTAAGGCAATGCTATCCTTATTATTTAAAAAATTTGCTAATATACTATTAACTTTAACTTTAACTTTTAATATATATATATAAGCTTATATTATACCCCTTAAGTAGCTATTAACCTTATTATCGACTAAGGCAACAACTGTATTTTAGCTTTCTTGTAATAGATTGTGTCTACAGCATTACTTCCTCCTTTATAAAACTTTTATGCCCTTTAAAACTTATATCCCTTTTATTAATAGTAATTGTATAAGGATTTAAATATTATTAAATTGGGGCTATTTTATTAAAGAGATTTAGCAAAAGTACAAGTATATAAGGTAGCAAATTTGCAATGCTTAATAACTTGCAAATGCAAAAAGAAACTTGACACTTATATGCTAAGGTTATAAAAATTGTAATATACTTTGCTGTCTTATGCTTAAGCAAGTTTAACAAAGAAATTAATTTAACTAGTTAAAAGTTAAACAAGAAATTGATTTAATAATAAAAATAGTAATATAGCTATATAAGGGCAAAGCAATAGCATTTGGATTAGTTAAAGACAAGAAAGCTAAAGTTAAAAGCAAAAAAGGCAAATAAAGTTGCAAGATGCAAGTAATGCTTTAAGTTATTAAAATTAAATTATATATTTTAAATATATTAAAGATATTTTCTTAAGCAATTTAAGTAATAAGCATATTAAGGATATTTCTTAAAATAGTTTTAGTAATAAGTATTATAAGGATATTTCTTAAGACAGTTTTAGTAGCAAGCATTTTGAGGACATTTTTTAGGGCAGTTTTAATAACAAGCATTTTAAAGATATTTTAAAGATATTTCTCAAGATAGTTTTAGTAGCAAGCATTTTGAGAATATTTCTTAGGACAATTTAGCTAATAGCAAGTAGCTTAATAGCTAAGTGCTATAGTATTATTAAAGCTTTTCTTTGTTTTAGTATAAATATTAATAAAATTTCTTTTTTTCTTTGTTATTTTGCTAGATTTATTGTTTTTATAATCTTTATTGCTTATAGCATCTTTATTACTTTTAACATTTTTTAGTATCTTGAAAGCTTAAATGCTTTATTAAATAATATATTCTGCTAAATTTGTTGTTTTTATAGTCTTTATTACTTATAGTGTCTTTATTACTCCTAATATTTTTTAGTATTCTAAAAGCTTAAATAATTTATTAAATATAAATTATAAGTTAATACTTTAAATTTTGTCTTTAATTTCAAAGTAATATAATTTTAGTATAGCTTAAAATATTAATATAGCATACTCTTTAACACTAAATATAAGGCTAAGCAGCTCTTTTTTATCTTATATAAACAATTTGCAACTTGTAATTGTTAATTTGTAATATAACTTCTTTGCTAAAGCATTAGATAAAGGGGCAACTTTAAAGTTTAATATATTTAAGTTTATTGATTTAATCCTTAGCAAAGAATTGATTACAAAGGCTATCTTAAAACAATTATATACTTATATAAGAGGCCTTGAAACTGGGTAGCAGCAAGCTTTTATAGCAAATATATAATATAGTATAAAAAGCATTTATAAGATATTCGAAGGCTAGCTTTAAAAGCTTTTAGTTATATAATATATAATTATTACATTTTCAAAGCAAAAATATAACAAATTAAACAAAACTATATAAGCTAATATATTTAAGTTAGCTTAATTTATTAAAAAACTGCTTTTGTTAGCCCCTTGTTATAACATTGCTTATATAGCCTTTTAAGGTAGACTATTTCAAGTATAAGGCTTAATTAATAGCCTAAGCTCCCTTATATGCAATTAAGGGGCAAGAGATTAAGATATAAAGGAGTTTTTAAGTAGCAAGGGTATTTATATCTCTAAAAACCTTAAAGACCTTAATGCCCTTATTAATAAATAAGTACTTTGTAGCTTAGTCAAGTTAATTGATATTGTTGTAGAATTATATCCTAATATATTATTAAATAAAAATTTAAAAGAGTGCAAAGCTACAATAAAAGATAGACAAGGATATAAAAAGAAGGGTTCTTAGACAATGCCTAACTTGTTATACTTGGATATTATATGCGCAATTAGTATCCTTAAAGCAAAGCATATAAGGGAGGCTAAAAATTAAGGTATATTGCTTTAAATAAGAGTATATTAAATAGCTTTAATAATACAAAGCACTCTTTTTTATTTTATAGCACTAGTAGCATTTTATTAAAAAAAGCTAGAATAGCAAGTAATAATAGTCTATTGTTTAATCTTATAAGCTCTTATTACAATTAAGAAAAGGCCTCTTTTACTATAAATACAAATATATAAATAAGAGATATTAGTAGCTAAATAGGGACTAAACAAAGAAACTAAGATAAAGCTTTTTCCTTTATAAATATAAATGCATAAATAAGAGATATTAGTAGCAAAGTAAAGACAAAACAAAGAAAGATTGCTACTAAATATAGCTTTTCCAAATATAGCTATAATATAAAAAAGAGTTAGTTTGCTATTAAAAGTTTTAGCTTTATATTATTTAAAAATAGTAGCCAAGATTCAAATAACTAAAAACATATTACAAATAGCTAATATATTAATACTAAATTTGCTAATAAAAGTATATTAAGCAAAAATAATATATTAAATTAACTTTTACTAGCAAAGGGCTTAGTTATTACTTGCACTTTATATATTTTCTTAAATATATTTGCTTAAAGCTTAGAAAATTAGCAGTTAACAATTAACTAGCTTGCAAATATAAACAAAATAATAAAAGACAAGATTGTTATTACTGCAAAAAACCTAGTTAATATGCTAGATTAGCTAAGCTAGCTGCTTAAGTGCTAAATGTGTAAGCTATTTATATTATTAGTATTTTAGGTTATAAACTTTTGCTAAAAAGAGTATAATAAGAAAAACTTAAATTTTTACTTGTTTTTAGATACTATTATTAGCATTAATACAATAGTCTTATTAAATTAAGCCCAATTTTGTAGCATTGTCTATTTTACTTATAATAAGCTATTTGCTAAACAAGTAGCTTAACTTTAAACAATTAAGCTAAAAGAGAATTATAATAAAGTAGTTAATTTGATTTTTACTTGCTTAATGCACTAGCGCACTAGCAGTTTAGCTGACTTTTAATAGCAATACTTATATATATTTAAAAAAGGAGTTAACTTTATATATTTAAAGCATTTATTTGGCCTTAACAAGTATTTTAGCTAACTATTTTAATAGCTGCAAATCTTTTTAAGCATATAGCAAAAGGTACTTTTTGACAGTATTGCCGGGATTACTAGCTTATAAGATAAATATAACTTGCAAAATACAATTAACTTATACAATTTCTTTGCTAAGTTTTAAGATAATTAAAAACTTATAAATATTTTTTATATAAAGTTTAATACGTTTTTATATTATATACAAGAAGAGGTTAATAAAAAGAGGGTTATAAGCTAAGGTAAAAATATATTCTTTTTACTATTATAATAGCTTATAACTTAAGACTTATACTTTAATATCTTATATTACTTGTCTTACTTAAACTCTTTTATACTTAAAAGGTAAATTAACTTGCTATATTATACTAAGAATTGCTAAGCTAAAGACAATTTTGAATTTACTTATATTAATAACAATATTTGCAAGTTAATTTATAAAAATAAAAGCGCTAATAATATTTAAATATTTATAAGTTTTGACAACAAAGACAAAGCAAATTATACTTAAAGTGTAAAAGGTCGTCACTTAAGCAATAATAATAGCTAAATTACCCTAAAAACAGTTTACAAATAAATTATATCAAAAAGCTCAAATCTTTTAAAGTTTAATTACAAAGACTTTATAATAAACTTAACTAAAGTATAGCTTAATATAAAGAGCTACTTTAAGCAAGTAGCTAAACTTTAGCCTTTACTTAACAAGAAGATAAGCTTATATCTTAGTAAGCCTAAAATAGTTTATAATATTAAAGTTAATTGCGCAAAATTGCAGCAAAGAAAGGAAATAGTAATATAGCTAACAGGTAGATGCTCTAATTTGTCTCTTAATAATAGTAATATAAGGTTAAAGTCTAAAATATAATAATTAAACCTTATATAAATATTATATCTAGTCTCTTATAGCAAGTACCTTTTATATTAATATAAAGTTATAAGTACTTATTTGCGTTATCCTTTTATAGTTTATCTCCTTCTAGTTATTGCTATTAAAGGGATAGCAATATGCGCAATTAATTGGGAAAATCTTATAATAAAGCAAAAATTATTTATTATATTAGGAGATAATAGGGCAATAGCAAATAAACTATTTTAAAAAAGTTGTCAAAAAAGTATTATTATAATTAAGAAGTGTTAACTAATTTTTTAGCAAGCAAAATAAGATACTTATAAGTTAAACTCCTTTTTTTGCAAATAGTAGCAAGAATAAAATAAGCTAATAATTATAGTTAACTATAATTTTATACTTGTAACAAGAAAATCTTATTACAAGTTAATATAATAAAGAAACTGTTAAGTCTATTAACTTTAGCTATATTGTTTTAAGGATGCTTCTTTAAGTTATTTTTGCTAGTAAAACATTTTTGAGGGCAGTTTTGATAATAGCATTTTTAGAGTTGTTTTAGAGGCTAGTTTAAAAGGATAGTTTAAGAGGCTAATTTAGAAGGATAGTTTCGAGGCCAATTTAGGAGGCTAGTTTAGGAGGCCAGTTTCGGAGGCCAGTTTAAGAGGCTAGTTTAGGAGGCTAGTTTGGGAGGCTAATTTGGGAGGCCAGTTTCGAGGACAGTTTAAGAGGCTAGTTTAAGAGGCTAGTTTGGGAGGCTAGTTTCGAGGACAGTTTAGGAGGCTAGTTTTAGAGGCCAGTTTTAAGGACAGTTTAAGAGGACAGTTTAGGAGGCCAGTTTTAGAGGCTAGTTTCGAGGCTAGTTTAGGAGGCTAGTTTGGAAGGCCAGTTTAGGAGGCCAGTTTAGGAGGCCAGTTTAGGAAGCTAGTTTAAGAGGCCAGTTTTAGAGGACAATTTAAAAGGCTAATTTGTTTTTTATATTCTTATATTATTTAGTATTTATATATTAGTTAAAGGTTTATAAATAATACATCTCCTCCTTTATCTTTTGCAAATAAGTTTAGCACTTTAATAGTATACTTAAATTTATCTTTAATAAAAATCAAAATATCTTCCCTTTTAACTTTATATAATATATTATAAAAAAGGCATATTGTTAAATTATTATATGCTAAATATATTGCTTTTAAAGCTATCTTAAATTAGTTTTAGCTTAAGTGTATATATTATATATCTTTGTAGTTTATACTTTATATATCTTTATTTATAATGTCTAAAATTGCTACAAGGATATAAAATAGTATTATATAAGCCTTTGTATAAATGCAATTAAGCTAAATAATAATTGTTTAGTAAATAAGGTAATACTTCCCTTTTAGCTAAGAAAGAGGATAGTGTGGTGGGGTCACGTGCGCATGCACGTGCCCTAAGCGAAGGAACATAAATGTAGTGATTCAGGACACCTGTACACTTAGTTCTTCAGTCAACAAATGCATTACCATTTGCACTCCCTCCCTACCTGGGTTGTACCCCTTTACATATTTGGTGCGCGACGCAGGGACGGTTAAAGGCTATAGAGTCGCCACAATCTCTTAGTTCGCAGACAAGAGTGCGTGTTGTTGCCGTCACTGTTGTTGTTTTTATCGATTATCTTTGTATCGTTGTATCGCATCTTACGCTATAGCTATAGCATTTCTTTATACCTCGAGCTTGCACGCGAGCATTTAATTTAGCATTCGATTTTAGGGCATTTGGCATCGAGCTTGTACAATCGGTCGCGTTTACCCCTATTCGACACTTCACTACAAACCTCTTTTTACAATTGCCTTGCAACGGCATCCCTTCCTTTTTCTCTTACACGACAAGAGCCTCTACGAAGACGAATACGAGTCGAATACCTCCTTTTTGACACGAGACGCGCGCAAACTAGCAAAAGATCAAACTTAGAAGCTTAAAACGAGATTTGAAACTTGGAACTTGCATTAGTAGCTTGCAATACTAGACGAGCAGCCGCGAAGGCATAAGACTAACGGTACTAGGCGAAGCTATTTCTGAAGGATTGAGCTAAGAACACGAAAATCGAGGATATACTTGGACATTTGGTTTAAATCGGATAAGAAGTGTGTTTTTGGAGCTATAATTAGACGAGAGCTTAAATCACGTGAGCAAGACTTGCTTATTAATTGTAGTTTGCAAATGCAATTGATTAGTAAGCTCTTGTTTACGCAATATGGCATATATATAAAGTAGTTCTTGTTATTTTAGCTATCTTGTGTGCTCGGGACGAGCACCTTCTCTAGGAGGGACGAATGTGGTGGGGTCACATGCGCATGCACGTGCCCTAAGCGAAGGAATATAAATGTAGTAATTTAGGACACCTGTACACTTAGTTCTTTAGTTAACAAATGCATTACCATTTGCACTCCCTCTATTCATTTGGTTATATGCCTTGCTAACCCTCTTATAATAGTATAATTTTTAATTAGCTGCAAAAGAAATAGTTTTCCTTGTTTAATTTGCTACTTGCTGCTTTTTTGAAATTGCTTTAATATTATCTAGTATTTTAATATTTAGAATTGCTTTAAAAGATAATTTTAAAGTAATAGTTATAAAAATTGTAAAGCTATAGTAATAAAAGCTTATTATATCCAAGTTTGTATTATATCCTTTTAAGCAACTGCTAAAGATTCTATTACTAACTTAGCTGTCCTTTGTCTAATATTATATAATATATTATCTTCAGACTTGGGCAGGGGTATGGGTAAAAAGGATAGATCCGGGAGAAATTAGCTCTAGATACTATCTAGAGCGATTTTTTAATGGATAAATATCTTCTATTAGAAATAGGGATGGTTTTAGGGGATTATAATGTTATAGACCTTATTTTGGAGTGAGGTTTAGGGGTAAAGTATATACTTATTCTTCCAAAACTATTACAATTTTACCACTATCCCTACTAATCCTGATCTCTTTTTTATTATTATTAAGGTTTAATATTCTTTAGCTTCTTAAATATAATATGTATTATACATTCTTACTTGATATACGCGTACGCTTCTTAGAGATTAAATTGCTAGCTATACTAAATACACGTTTAAAGGGAGCAAAGGTCGCAAGAATTGCATAGTAATCGCAGGCTATTTGGCAAATAATCGAGAAGTTATAAGCCTTTAATAGTATATATAATCGTTAAGCTTTTAGTGTTAATTTGTAGTAGATTAATAGCTCTTTTAGCTACTTGGTTACTTTATTGCTCTTTATAGTCGATTTTATCGCAAGTATATTTGCTATATATTTGTCGAATCCGTTTAATAAATTAATCCGCTATGCTTCTTGCCTTTCGACTTTAAGAGTTTATAATCGACTACCGCGCGTATTAATAGCCTTATCCTTAAGACGTTGCCGTTTAAGCTTTATTAAGCTTATTGCCCTCTTTTAATATTGCGAAAATATATGCTAAAAGTAGCCTTTAGCGCGCTTATAGCTTATAGATTCGATGCCTCTTAACGCGTTAAAAAGATATTCTAGTACTTTTAGCTTATATCGAGGATTACAAACAATTACTATAAATAAATAGCGTAAGGAGATAGCTTCTTTATAATAGTCGGTTATAATTATATATATAGCTTTAGTTGCAACTTTAAAGATAAGCTAATTATTTTAAGCTTGCTAAACGCTTAATTAACGTAAGATATAAAAGTAATTCGGGATAGTATTATAAAGTATAAAGTATTCGTTTATTTGCAATTATATTATAAGTTTTTTAAAGATATTAAAAAAGATGGCTATCTCTTTAAGAGTATCCTAATCGTCTTTTGTTAAAGTTAGATTCTCTTATATAAACTTATCTTAAGTTTATATAGTTAATATTGCTTTAATAGCTTTCTTTATCTTTAAACTTGCATTTAATATCTTGTTTATCGAATTTTATTATATTAGAATATCGCATATAAAGTCTATATACTTGATTTCGACCGTGGCGCATATATTCTTAAGCTAAGCGCGTAGTAGCTTTCGTAATTTAAAGATAATTAATAAATTACAAAGCTTATAAAAGGTAAAACGTTTAGTAGAAGGAGGAGGAGGTACTTAGTTATTTGTATAGTAATAATCGGAGAAGTGTTTTTTGGGTTTTACTTTAATTGCTTTAAAAGCTAAAAGTTAAATATATTAGTTTTATTATAATAGACAAATTAGCATTTAAATTCCTTATGCGCCTTATAAAAATACTAAGAGGCGCAAGGAGCTTAAATGCTAATTTGTCTATTGCAAGTAAAGTGAAATGCTTATTAGCTTAAATTATAATATTATATATATACGTGACATACCTTATATTGCTATCTTTCCGATTAAACTTATAGCAAAATGTAACTTAATTTAATTTATTTATAGCCTTTTATTATATTGCTATAATAGCTTTAAACTTATTTAATATTATATTATTCGGTGAAGTGTTATCTCGAGTTATTAATATAATAGCGCAAGTTATATGTAATCGATTTGTAACTTCGAGGAGCTTTTAAGCTAAGTATAAATTATTATATATAAGATTTATTAATTCGATAATATCTAAAAGTATAAACTTTATTTTACCGTTTACCTTATATATAATATGCCTTATAATAGCAATATAATCGAGCTTATTATTGCTAGCTTAGCTATTAGTCGTTAATATAATCCTTTTACTAGTTATAATATAATTTTAAAGCTTTTAATAGACCTCCTTTTCTTTAACTTCGTATTGCCTTTGCAAGTCTTTTATTAAAGTTTGTCGAGATATTTGTTTTATAGCTAAGGCGAGGAAAGAAAAGAGAGCTTTAGTCTTTAGTTAGTCGACAATCGAGAAGGATAAGTTGTTTTTGATAATTTATTCGAGGAAAAGGTTCTTATATCGTTAATTATAAGTTTAGTCGGAGACGGGTTTATTAAAGAATTGCTTTTCTGTCTTGCTTGCTACATTAGCTTTTGCTTTAAGCTTTATATCCTTTTTTGAGGTTAAAATGCTTATATATTCCTTGTAATAATGCGCCTTATAATTATTAGTATTATAAAGGATACAATTAATAACTTTCTTGTAGATATAGCTTATTTAAGTGTATCGAATCTCTATTTTATAATATTAATTTTTAATAATATAACGAGAATATAAGGGATAAACCCCTTTAAACATAAAACTGCTAGTCGGTAAAAGAGCAAGCGCCTTTTATCTTTGCAAAGTATAAGCTTGTCGGTTTAGTAGCAAAGTTGGTTTAATAGCTATAGTTATAAGAGCTTGATTACGCTTTAAGAGCGACGGTAAAGGAGTTGGACTATTTGTAGCTCTTAGGCAAATAGATTTAAAGAATAGAAGAGCTTGTTATTCGTGTTTAGGCATATTTGCTAATAGTGATATGTGTATAGGTGATTTAAGAATATATGCAAATTTTAGTGTTTTTAAAGTGTATGCTAAGTAAGGCTTAGTGCCAAAAATGAAGCCTTCTAATTAGCTAATTAAAGTTACATAATTAATTTAATAGATAATCCATCTATCTAGACCAGATCTTGGGTATCTATCCATCCGAAAACTCTCTAGGTGAATACCCCCCTTAAAGAGCTCTGGGTCTCTCCTTTTTTAGCCATGCCCAACTCTGATTATCTTTAGCATGCTAATTTAAACTCTTTTTACTTTAATATTTTTTATATATACTTTGTAATTGTTGTTTAATAATATTGCTATTATAGCTAGTAATAGTTTTAATAACTAGCTTTATATTTGACTATCTAATTGTATTATTTGTGTTAGCATTAGCAAATAATATAAAGTTTATATTTTGCAAAGTAAAAAGCTATAATTTAGCTATACTTTTATTATATTTAGTTAGCAATAAATTCTAGTATAATAGCTAGACTAGTAGTATTTTAGCTAATAACTTGTTAATTTTGCTTTATTTCTAATAAGGTTCTTTAAAATTTATATTAGTAGCTATTAATCTTTGTTATAGCTTAAAAGATATGCAAGGAATTGGAGTCTTAATATTACAATTTGTAAAGTAATATAAAAGCAAACTTAAAGCTAATACAATTGTGTAAAGTAATATTTAATATATAAGATTTAAGACAAATATAAGTGCAATAGACTAAAAATGTCTAACAATTATAAAGTTAATCTTTAAAGGAAGCTAAGGGTTAAAGAATTATTTGTTTTATTTATAATTTGAGGCTTTAAAAATAAGCTAAAGTTGATATAGCTAAGCTAGCCTTTCCTAAAATAGCTTAATATAAAGCAAAATTGTTTTTAGCAATTTGTCCTTTGCAAAATTGCTCTTTGCAAAATGCCCTCTTTATTATATTATATATTAGCATATATTACTATATTGCAATATATCTTTAATTTATATATTTTAATTTTAATATTAACTTTAACTTTAATATATATATATTTAGCTTGCAAAATATTGTTTATTGCTACTTGTTGCGCCTTGCCTTTAAAGCTCTTCTTTTAGTTGCTACTTTTAGAATTACAACTATAATAGCTAAGCTTTTTAGTTTACTTATTCAAGTAGCGCAAAAGTTATTAGATATTAACATGCCAAGTAAGTTATTTAATTTTATGCCTTTAAGCTCTTTGGAAATATATTTAATAATTTTATAAATATTGCTCCTTTTGCTCTTAAAGCCCAATTTACTATGCTATTATATCTATAATAAGCAGTTAAGCCTCCTCCTTTACTTTTAAATTACTTTATATTAAATATTAAGCTTTGTAATAAAGCAAATTAGGGTCTTTCAAATCTATTATTATAAGGTTACTTTATCCTAATTACTCTATTAATAATAACTAGTTTTGCTTGTTGCAAACTAAAAAGCTTTATAATAGCTATCGCTTTTAGGATAAGTTTTGTGTATTTATAAAAGAGACTTTTAGCTTTACTTTTGCTTTTATAAACTATAAACTTAGATTCAAATTTACATTGCTAATAAAAGGACTTCTTAATAAGTATTTTATTATATTATTTGCAAGTGCATTTACAAATGCTATAAATATAATATTTAATACTTTTTGTCCCTTTTAAAAGCTAAGCATATTAATGCTTTGCCTTTAAAGACTTGTATTTAAGGAGCTTGTTTTTTGCTACAATTGTCAAGTATTAGAAATATTACAAGTCCTTATTACTAAGAAACTTATAATTAAGAAACTTGTAATCCTTATTACTAAAAAACTTGCAATCTTTATTACTAAGAAACTTGCAATCCTTATTGCTAAGAAACCCATAGTCTTTATTGCCAAAAAAACCTGCAGCACTTGTTACTAAAAAACTCGCTATTGCAGTTAATAAACGCTTTAAGGGAATTATATATAATATTAGTTAATTGCTTTAAAGAGCTAATGTCGCACTTGTGGGTGGATGCCTTAGGCTCGCGCCCAGGCGCGCACCTAGGCGTATAGTGCTCACGTAATTAGCCGCTCCTAGCGTATATATAAAGGAAGCTCAGCTTTCTATATTTTAGCTTTTAAATTAGACAATTTTACAATTAATGTTTTGTCCCCTCACTTTATACTATGCGCGACAGTTATAAGCCCGGTTCGCACTTAAAGCTTCCTTAGTGCTAGCACTATAAAGTAAGCTAATCGCCCACTTTTTACTTCTTTTATATACACTTTACTAATCACTTCGCATTTTTTACCAAAGATTACAAATATAGCGATAAAATAACCCGAGTAGCGTATTGCGTACGCTATGCTCTTCAAGGACCGACGATTATAGCTTACATAGTTTATATAGCTTAAATTTTAGTCGAACTTTTATATAATATAGGAACTCGTCGACCCCGATACGCTAAATGCTTTGCACATTAGCACCTAAGCCCCGCAGCTCCCTTTATTAATATAAAGGTTAATAAAGTAAAGAGATAAGCAGCTTTAATAATAACATATTATAACAATCGAGCACTAGAGTGCAAGTTCTTTAAAAGCTAGCACTTTGCAACCTCCGTCTCTTGCTCCCTCGACTTATACTAATATTAAAGATTATTATAATACTCTTCTTAAAGACTATTTGCTAGCTTACTCCTTATAAAACGTAAGTTCGACCAAATACTAATAGATATAAAGCTAGATAAACGGAACAATTAATGCTTTAATCCTTTTAATAACTATAATAAAGCTTGTCGGAAATGAGGAAAACTCTCTTTAAGCAATTATACAAGTATTAAAGCGGCAATTTGCCCCGACTAATATTAGTATGCTTATTATAGTAAGATAAGAGTATTATACTATCTTTAAGCAAGCCGAGCAAGGAAATGTTAACCCGGCGCGCTAGTAAGCGGAATAGTATAAGGCTTATTAGAAGGCTAAAGCTCTTAAGCTAGTTAATATCAAAGGAACAATTATAGCAAAGGACTTCTTAACCGCAATTTTAAAGAGAATAGCCCCTATTTAAGCAAGCGCCGAACTATCGAATCTCATTAAATAGGACAAGCTTAGCAAAGAGTGTATAACGCTTAAAGAGTATAGTATTATATTCTCGGCTATAGCTTTAAAAGATTTTACTATAAAAAGTACTAAAACGCTAAGGATCTTCGCTACTCTTAATAGCTGCTCGAACTCTTAATTAAAGCAAGAAAATCTTACTAAGAACGCTTAAAACCACTTATGCCCTTATTAAGGCATTAAAGCTTAAAAATATCGATAAAGGCTAAAAATATATAAAGTTTTAGGGTTTGCAATTATTAAATTAACTAATAAGCTAATCCTCTAAAAACTAATAGCTAAATAATGCAAGAATACTAAGAAAAGGCTTTAAGAACCGCGCTAAAAGGACTTGAAAGCTAAGCTCGAGAAATAATATAAAGTTAAGATTATAGCAAAAGCGTCCCTTAGCTCGAAAAAGGACTAAAGATTAGCTAAGCCGAAGTTTTTAAAAAATGTTAACGCAACACTTATAAACCCACTTTTCTTAACTTAGTTATTAGGCGTAAAGTTATACGCTACGCTCGATTTTGCTAAACACCCTTTATTAGCAAGTACCTTATTAAACTATTATAAAGCTACACAATTAGTAAATAATAAGGACTTGCTCGAACCCGGGTCGTTTATTAAAGCCTCTTATAATAAGTGTATCGAAGCCGGATCCTCGAGCTTCCCGATCTTAGGATATAGCATTAAAGTAATTAAAAAGGCTTTAAACGGCACCGGTAGCCTTAGCTCGGCAAATTTAGTCTTAAACGATATTATAGTTATAAAGGGTTTTTATGTTAATATAATATTAAAAGCTCGATTGCAAAAGGCAAAAGTCTAATATTATAAACTAAATTGCTTACTTTAATTCGGAAAAGAGGGAGAAAGCATTATATTAAAGCAACTAAAGCGTATATACAATTTAGTATTCCTTAAATATAAGCTGCTCTTTACTTACTTAAAAGTTTTAACCGAAATTTTAATAAGTATAAGAAGAATTTTAATATTTCTAATAATTGACCGAAGTATTAAAACAAGGTTCCGGCGCTTTTAAGACTTCTTTAAACTAAAAAGTAATTTAAAAGAAGTATAGCATATATAAGCAAGGCACTTAAGCTTAAAAGCTTTATAAGCACTTGTCAAAAATGCAAGGAATATAATAATTAATAGTATAGTAAGAGTAAAGTGCGTATATTATATAATTACTTATACGACAAAAGTCGTCTTATAGTAAGCTTTTAAGAAGAAGTCTTTAAGGCTATTTTTTAAGATTTTATAAGACTTATTCGATTTCTCGGAAGGCTATAATAAAGCTTAATAGCTATTAGTAATCAAAGACAAGTATAATAAGAAGCTTTTTAGCTTTATTTTTATAAGCACGTTTATAATAAAAGTATTTAATATACTTTAAGACTTTAATTATTAAGTAAAGAGGTAATATAATCTTGTAATTTACAAAATAAAGTATAATAATAACACTTTAATAATTGCAATTAAAGGAGAAACGGCTTATAAGATTTAAGTAAAAGAAAAAGGCATTAAACTCGAGCTTATACTTACTTATACTTATAAGCTTAATAAAGGTTTTAAACGCGTAAAATAAGAGGCTATTAACAAGTTAATTAAAATGCGCTTTAAAGCTAGACTTTTAAAAAACCTTTGGCTAAAAATAACACTTGCTATTATATTTTTATATAATAAGAGCCCCTCTTACGCGTATAATATGCGTGTACCCGATAAGATTCTCGATACTTAATTCTAAAATTACTTTAAATAATAAAATTTAGCGCTTATTACGCGTTTAATAACTAATCTTTAACTTAATTAAAGTGGGATTTATATATATAAAGCTCGTGTATATTTAATAATTAAAGAATATAAAGCTAAGAAGCAAAAGAGAGCTTTTAAAGTTAATCCTTGCAAGCATATCAGATATTTAATTAAATATATAGCTTTTAATATATATAAGATTTAAGTTTTTGCGCTCGGGAGGGTTATTATTA
>Ga0302221_10000984_pt1 | contig 18861 bp, 4 predicted proteins | sample II_Palsa_E2_1_FD_193517 | JGI IMG/M metagenome (GOLD analysis project Ga0302221, IMG submission 193517) | Peat permafrost microbial communities from Stordalen Mire near Abisko, Sweden - II_Palsa_E2_1 | ecosystem: Environmental > Terrestrial > Soil > Palsa > Peat permafrost | place: Sweden... | reverse complement strand
ATGCCTTCGCTAGGCTTATAAGCATAAAGAGATTGCCCAAGTAAAATGGATTAATAGCACCTCGAATCTTGCCAATTCTATAACAAAATCGAAGTTAAAATCGTCAAATGCTCTTAAGCTCCTCCTCGATACAAATAAGGTCCAAATGAAGGTACAAGAATAAGTAAAGCGGGAGACACAAGGATAATCGATAGCAAAGCTAAGAATTAGATATACAAATAATAGCAAAGCTAGGGATAGGCATACAAGTGTATTAAGGAATATACGGCGTATAAGGACATATTAGCAAGGAGGGTACATATAAGCATACTATACAAATATAGAAGGACTAGGCCTAATTAAGCAACTTACATGCGTTCGGGAGGAGATAGCGTTTTTAAGCACTTTTAAAGTGGCTTTAGTGTTAGTATATTTGCATTTACTAGTTTTAGGTCACATGACCTTATATCACGTGGTAGCGCTAGTCTAAAATAAGTAGCCAAGGAAGTATATCGACACTTTAGTGTTAATATCCTTCCTAATAATCAACCACCTACTAACGCAACAAGCATATCACGATATTACGTGCCATGCCTCGCGTTATAGGTGGACCGACAGGTATATTAGCTCTAGTGAAGTCTTGCAAATAAAATATTAGCTTAGTACAATAACTCTTAGTACCTTTTGCCTTTAATGTGATTTATCTCCTTTTTAATTTAAGTATCTAGTATGTTTTTGTTCTAATATATTGCAAAAATGTTCTCTATATTGCTAGAGATTGTGTTAGCTATTATAAGTGCATAGTAGCTTATATAATATGCCTCTTTAGTATATGCGCCTATCTCTTTGATATATAATGTAATAGCCTTTTATAGTTAGTTTAATGTATTGGCATAATTGATAAATAATGGTTTCTTTTAAATAATAATAGTAATATTACTCTTTTGTGTCTTTAGCAATTAGCTATATCTGTGTCCCTTCTTTGCAAGTAGTGTTATCTTAGCTATAATATAGCCTTTAATTAATGCTAAAGAAGGGCTATTGCTATTTGACTTTTTATAGCTGCTATAAGCATGCTTCTTAGATGCCCTAGTTACCCTTGCTAGCAATGGTGCTATAAGTGTGTTTTTGTCTTTGTAGTATTGCTAAAAGTGTTTTTGAGCATCTTAATTCTTATTATATAGCTTAAGTAAGGCTAATATTTTAATAAGATTAGTATATTTGCTAAAGAACTTGTTTAAGTTAAATACAAGTAAAATATATTACTTTACTAATATATTATAAATGCATTAATAAATAAAGTTTGCTAATTTCTTTGCAAATACATCAGGAAAAAAAAACGTGCCAATGACCTGCCAATGGTGCCATTTATGTATATCCAAAAATTTAGCACCAAATTTTCGATATTAAGTGCCAATTGACTACTATTAGCACTAATCGAGCTATATGTACAAATAGTAATTATTGTGCTAATGCTAATTATTATAAATTTTAATTTAATTATATCTTTTATAAAAGCTTAGGTAAAAATAATTTAGAAAACTGTTTTAATATTATAAAAATAACTTTATATAAGCTACTTTACTAAAATGCCCTGCCAAAACGCCTTACAAAAGTGGCCCTAAAACTTAAGCTGCCCTCCAAATGCCCTGCTAAAACAACTTACAAAAGTGGCCCTAAAACCTAAGCTGCCCTCCAAATGCCCTGCTAAAACAACTTACAAAAGTGGCCCTAAAACCTAAGCTGCCCTTTAAATGCCTTGCCAAAACGACCTACAAAAGTGGCCCCGAAACCTAAGCTGCCCTCTAAATGCCCTGCTAAAATAACTTACAAAAGTGGCCCCGAAACTTAAGCTACCCTGCTAAAATGCCTTACAAAAGTGGCCCCGAAACCTAAGCTACCCTCTAAAACGCTTTACTAAAACTCCTTAAGATATTAGATAAAGAGAAGTTAAATAAAGAGAAGTTAGATAGAGAAATGTTAAATAAGGAGAAGTTAGATAAAGAGAAGTTAGATAGTAAAAAGTTAGATAGTGAAAAGTTAGACAAAGAGAAGTTAGATAAAGAGAAGGAAAGGAAGCGAGCAGGAAAGGAGGAAAGGAGAAAATTATAGAAAAACTTTAATTTCGCTAGTAAAAAAGGGTAAGTAGCTATTACAACGCCGCTTGTGCATACTTTTAGGGCCCCTTAAAAGTGCGCATAAGCAGCTAAGCTTTAATTTCGCTAATAAAGAAGGGTAAGCAGCTATTATCCCTTCGACTGGTGAGACATTGCCCACGCTAAGCATTAAAGCTAAAATCGTTAAGCAGGGACGTACTACTTAGCTATTATGCTTAGCATGGGCAATGTCTTACCGGTTGAAGGGATAAGGGTGATTGCTGTGGGGGTGATTGCTGTAGGGGTGACTGCTATAAGGGTGATTGCTATAGGGGTGACTGCTATAGGGGTAATTGCTATAAGGGTGACTGTTGTAGGGGTGACTGTTGTAGGGGTGATTGCTGTAGGGGTAACTGTTGTAGGGGTGACTACTGTAGGGGTAACTGTCGTAGGGGTGACTGTTGTAGGGGTGATTGCTGTAGGGGTGACTATTATAGGGGTAATTGCTGTAAGGGTAACTGTTGTAGGGGTGACTGCTATAAGGGTAATTGCTATAAGGGTGACTATTGTAGGGGTGACTGCTATAAGGGTGACTGCTATTAGAGTGATTGCTATAGGAGTAAAGCTTGAGGATTTTGAGGATATACTTTGTGCTTGCTAGCTATGGGAGTGTTGAAATAGCTAATTGCTATACGACCCAATTCCCGGGCTTATTCTAAATTGTCCTCTAAAACTAGCCTCCAAAACTGGCCTCCAAAACTAGCCTCCAAAACTGTCCTCCTAAATTGTCCTCCTAACTATCCTCCAAAAGTGCCCTCTAAAAGTGCACTCTAAAAGTGCCCTCTAAAACTGCCCTTTAAAACTACCCTCTAAAACTAGTCCTTAATTGCTAATTAATTGCCCCACTTGCCAATTAACTACTAAGCGGCTGCTAATAGCACTATATAAAGCCATACTAATTAAACGAAAAATTAATTAATTGCCCCACTTGCCAATTGACTGCTAAGCGGCTGCTAATAGCACTAAGCAAGTGCCAATGGCACGTGCGCCTAAGCGAAAAATCGTTGGCATGTTTTTTTTTCCTGATGTAAGGGGTTATATAATATAAGGGATATAATTAGCTATTTAGTTTAAGTATAGTAATATATAAGTTTATATTTAGCTATTTGTATTTAAGGTTAAAATAATAATTGCAAAAAGGATAATTGCAAAAAAGGGTCCTTATTAGCCTTGCTTTTATAAAAATGTAATAAGAAAATATAATTCTTGATATAGCTTAGCATTATTAAAGTGTAACTATAGCAAAAACACAATAATGCTAAAACTAGTAATGCTAAGTAAGGATAAGTGGCATTTTGTAATTGCTATTTGGGTGTCTTGTGCAAGTAGCCCTATTGCTATTTAAGGACAATTGCTAGCTTACTCTTATATTTGTTAACTAGTTCTTTGATGTTGCTTAAAAGTTTAATAAGGTGCTATTTATTATATATATGCCCTTAGCTAATATACTTTATTAAGTATTTTATATTATTATATTGCTTAAACTAAGTAATATACTTATTAATAATACACTTAAGCTCTTAGCTCTTTTATTCTTTGTTGTTGTCTTTAATGCCCTTTACTAGCTCCTTACCTGCTATTAGCTCCTTGTTATAAGGGTTTAAACCTTTTAGTGCTAGTTTTAAATGGGCAATAGAGATAACTAGATAAATCTTTTATTAAAGGGGTAATTTTAGCTTGTATACTAATTTCTTAATATAGTAAAGTATTTAAAAACAATTTAGTCTTTTGCTAAGAGAGTTTCTTATTAGAATGCCTTAAGAGGTTATATCCTTTATATAGCTGCAAAAATGCCTTATTATTAATATTTATTATAATGAGTCTATACTTAGTATTATAATAATACTTTGTTGCATTATTAGTAAAGTTTATTGCTACTTTAGTATCTTGTTGCTATAGCTTGCAAATCACTTTTAGCAACTCCTTTTAAGTCTTACTTGTAAGCAAGGACAAGTTTATTGCTAGCTTAAATCTTAAGACATATTTGTTAAGAGAAGTCTAAATTAGGGATATTTATATATTATTTAATATAGCTTAATAAGGAATTATAAAGTATGACTATAGCTTGTTTAAGTATTTAAATATATAATATTATATTCTAATCTCCGCTATTTAATTCTTCCTCTTAAATACATTATTAGTTTGTAAGTGCTAAGCTATTAATATTAATAGCTTTATTTTTAATGCTGTAAATGTCCCCTTTTAAAAGTTTAACAAAAATTTCTCATCTTAGTTAGAGATAATTCCTTTTAAAATGCCCTCGTTGCAAAGCAGCTATATTATAATACAAGCTTAGGCTTATTACTTTACTTTACTTTATATATATTATATTTTAATATTAGTAATGTCCTTTTACTAGCCTTGCAACTTTATATTATCATATAGTTAAAGTAATTAAATCTATTAATCTTTTATAAGCTAATAGCTAATATAGTAAATAATGCAAGAATAAAATTTATTGCAATTGTGTAATATAGGATTAATAAGGTCTAGATTAGGAGCAGCTCTTTATAAGTGTATCCTTGCAATATTTTATTTAATTAGTATACTAAGCAATAAGTAATATACTCTTTTAATTGTTTTAATAGCTACAAAATACAAAAATTGTTTAGCTTATAAAGTAACTTCTTAGTAATAAAATAAAACTTATTATAAGCAATCTTTAAGACCTCTTTTATAACTGCCTTTAAAATATAAAGGCAAAACTTGGTCTTGATAATATAATATAATAGACCCCCTTTTACTTAAAATAGAGCCTTCTCCTTAAGTAGCTATTCTAGTATGCTATTGTCCTTCTTTATACTTAAGACCTCTAAGGCATATGCAAATTTCAAGTCCTTTTAAAGTCTTGTAACTAGTTTATCTTTAAACTAGGAATTTATAACTACTTTTACTAAAAGTATAATATGCTTAAGCTTATTATCTTAGGAGACCTCCTTAAGTTTAATAGCATTTAAGTATAATAGTATATTAAGGATAATGTTTAATATTTAAGTTAAATTGAGATAAATATATTAATATATACACTAATCTTATATTTGCTTTAAAGATATTAGATATATTTAAATTAGTGTGCTTATATATGCCCTTTATAGCTATATAATTAGTTAAAACAATTGCAAAGTAGTTGCTAAATTAGATTATAAGCTATAGTTTCTTATATGTTTATATTAAGCAAGCAACTTTTAACTTTATAAATTAGTATTGCTTCTTAGCTATACTAATCAACTTGCTTATAAATATAATTGGCTATATTTGTTTTGCTATTAATTTTTTATAATACTTAATAAAGATAATTTTAATGCAAAGTGGAATACTATTATTATAAAACCTTGCTTATTAAAAGTGTTTATATTAAGCAATATTATATAGTCTAGTAAAAAGTGTACAAGGAACTATAATATTATTAATATGCTTTAAAGGCACTAAAAGGCTTCTTTTTCTTGTAAAGTTAGTTTATATCTTATCTTAGTAATATAGTTCCTTTGCTTCCCCTTTATTGCTTTAATATTATAGCCTTCCTCTAATATTTTTGTCTTATGGTTTTATATAAGCTTTATAACTTTAATATAGTTTAGCAAGTAAGATTTTAGCTACTTTATTATACTAATATACTATGTTAAGCCTTTTAATATAAATAGGAAAGTAATATTTTTAAAGGCTATAATCTTGTTCTTAGTTATTAATATATTAAAGGCATTAACTAAGTAATTAAGTAGCTTTATAAAGGGATATCTAATAAATAACTTCTTAGCAAATAAAATAGTTGCAAGCTTAAGAATAAATTAAAAATTTGTTTTAAATAAGCAAAGTATTCTTTTATTATATTAGAGAAGATAATAATATTATTTACAAAATTGCAAGCAAACTTGGCAAAGGGTTATTGTCGGAACATATACTGCATTTACCCCCAGTATTGCATTTACTTCTATTCCTGTATAGCCTGACTGCCAGCCCCGTTCCTGATCCTACTTTCGGGTTTTAGCAAGCCTGCTTTTCGGGCCTTAGTTTAGATCCTTTGTACACGCGGGCCCGATACACTTAATATATCCCACTTCTATCTATAAGTAGGATATACACAACTTATACAGTTATACTCGGCCTATTCGGGCTATACATAACTTGTACAAATCGGCACTTGCTTTGCATATACTATTTTATTTCTTATACTCCTTATATGTATATAGCAGTCCCTATTTAACAAGGGACACACATTATAGACTTATTAAATATATTACTTTTAAGGTACTATTATATATTACACATTCGGATTACCTAGCTATACTAACACTAATTAGTAATTAATTCATTTGGTTAAATAAACTACAAAGTAGCTTAATAAAGATTAAAAGAGACATTTTGTATTTGTTGCAATAAGTTAAAAAGAAAATCGAGTAGCAATACCAAGTTAGCTTAATTTTTGGACTAATTTTGCGCTACTTTACAAAGCTATGCTAGAGGAACTTAATAGCTCTTCTTTTGAATCAAGTAAAATTAAGAGGTATAAAGACTTCTAAGGATTTAAGAAAGGATTAAGTAGCAATACCGAGTTAGCTTAATTTTTGTATTGTTTCTGCGTCCACCACACAACCTACTATTCTTATAATATATAAACTATTATATAAAAGCAATTTTATTATATAATAATAATATATTCCTATTCTCTATTATAAAAAGCTATAATTTAAACAAGGACTACTAAGGCAAAGACTTCGACTTAAACGACCTAGAAACTTATATAATAGAATGTATAAACAACTATATTGCTTTAACAATCTTATAATGCAAATACTACAAATACACAAACTTTAACTGCTAAGAGGAAGTTTAGGAGAATCTAGAAGGCTAAATGCTTAAGATACTTAAGAAGACTAGTTAATTAGCTATTAAAGAACTTTATATATATTTATATATATATATAAAATATAAGTTAAAAAGCAAGTCAAATTAATTTCATTTGCTAAAACAATTTACAATGTCCTTATAAAGGAAATATAGCACATTTAAACAAGGGACAAAATCTAAAAAAATGCTCAAATTAAACTAAAAGTTTAACTTTAAGTTAAATCTAGCATACTAAAAACCACAAGTAATACTATATATAACAATCAAATAAAATATTAAACAAGACTAGTTAATTATATATTATATAAAACCACTTTAGCTAAAGCAAACTCCAAGTTATATACTACTAAAATAGCTATCCCGGGACAAAACACCACATCTACTAATATAGTTATATAAACAATTTAGTAGCAATTTACACCCTTTACTTGGACAAGGATTATTGTCTCTTATTATACAACTAAAACTAGTTATCTTATATAACCCACTTATTTATATAACTTAGCTACAGCTGCTTGTAGATATAATAAAAATCTATACAAGTAATAACAAGAAATATAAGGGTAAAGAGTATAATATTTTAGATATTAAACTTTAAATGTTTTTCGATTGCTATATAAAGGTTAAATTAGCAAATAACTAATTTTACTTAGCATTTTCCATTATGCTTAAAGGACAAGCTAGCGCATTCTATTACAATAAAATATCTAAATAATTATACAATTTCACTACTATAATAAAAATGACTAAGACTTACTTTAAGATAAAAGAAAGGCAGCAAAAGTATCTTATAAAATAAAGAGAAATAACACTTTATTATATTATAACAAAACACTCTAAGAAGACTTAACCCAAATGCTTAAAAGTGCTCTTTAACACCTTATATATAGCTTAGCAAGGACTATTAGCAAAATACTAAAACAAGTACAACTTATAAGACTAAGTAACCAATATATGCAATAGCATTCCAAAATGCTAACTAGCATTATTCAAACTAGTATTTACTTTTAAAAGGGTATATGCAAAGCTATATTTAGCAGTAAGGCAATTTGTATAAGAGAAGGAGCTAAAGGATTATCTAGTATATTATTAAGAGGATAAGGATAAGCTATATAACCTTACTTAGCACTAGATTAACTAAACTTATAGAAGCTACAAGCGCAATAGAAGGGGTCGTTTTATAAGCTATTCCTAAGATCATTTTGCAAGCCATTTTTTAGGGCATTTTGCAAGTTATTTTGCAAGTTATTTTGCAAATTGCAATAAAATTACAAAGGATTATATAAAGAAGTGCTTTGTTTGCAGATAATCAGAATACTAGTCTATAAAGTATATAAATAAGGAGAAAAAGAAGGCATATTAGCAGTTTGTTGCAAATGTATTAGAAGAGGATTTTTAAGGTTTTATATTAAAATTCGAGGGAACCCTAAACAAGAATAGCAATAGCAATAAAAAGTTAAACAATTTATTACAATTGTACAACTTATAGTAAATTGCATTGCTAAAAATGCACAAATTACTATATAATATAAAGCAATTCTTTACCAAATTTAGTAAAATTAATAGATTAAAGGCAATAACAACCTTAAATAACTAGTTATTTATATATGCAATTACTATAAAAGACATTTTCACTTAGCTTTTAAAAATATTAGTTTTTATATTTAAGGATTATTATTCCTTAAGTATATTTTAAGGAATTATGCCTAATAATAGCGTATCAAGTGTATTAATTGCAAGAGAACCTTAAGTCCTAGCACTATAAAAGCTTAACTTAATAGTTATAATTAATTATACAAATGCTAGAAATTACTATATCCGATTCGGCAAAGGATTAGCAACTGTATAAGGAATAATTATTATAAATATACTACTTAAGCTAATTACATTTTATATTATATTAGCAAATATATTATTCTTGTATTATATTTAAGATATAAACAAAATAGGGGTTAAATTAGATAATTTAGCTAATATTTTAATTTAAGGCAAGAAGATTATACTAATTATACAAAAATAGGGCTATTTATAAATGCTTTTGCATAAAGAAGAAGCTATAGCATATAGTTACTTAATAGAAACAAAGCTAAAGTAACTTTACTACTATTTTGGATACTTATTTATACAAAGACTAGCAAAAGTATTAAAATAAGCTAAATATGCAAATATTAATTAATATACAATTAAACAATTAATAAAGTATTACAAAAGTTGTTAATTGTATGCAAAATTACTTAGCTAATTTAAGTTTACCCTTAAAAATAACTACAATTTTAGCTATTTAGTTATAATTGATATACTTTACTTAAATAGTAAACTAGTACTTTAAGCTATTAATAAAGCTATAGCATTTAATATTATATAATTTTTAAAGGACATATTAGCAAAAATAGTATAAGATATTATATAATTATATTAGATTAATATATATTAAAGTCTACTTAATTATTTAATGCACAATGCTAAGAAAAACTTCTTATTAATAGAATTCTAGTAACATGCAAAATTACTAGCTATTAAAGTAAAAGAAGTACTAGTTAAAGCTTATAATAGCATTAGCAAAGTTAAATAATATTATATACTATTAAGACATTTGTATAAAATCTTATAATAGGAGTTGTAAAATGAAAAGCTTAACAAGAAGCTAATTTTGCAAATAGTAATAAAGGCTATAAACAATATTATAAGACTAGATAAGCTTATGCTTGTATTCCTTATTTTTGGATTATATTTTAGAATTATAGGCTAAAACCCTTTTACACTTACAATTACTAAGAGAGCAAAAGCTATTTGTATAGCAATAAAGGAAGTATAACAATTTTATATAAAACACTAAGTTTAAGAAGCACTTACTACTAAAAATAAGCTAGTTATAGATAAAATGCACAATTTATTACTTTAGTTAAATATATAAATATAGCGCAAAAATAAAGGATAAAAGGGCTTATATAAATTAATTGCAATAGACGGCAAAACTTGTATAATTTAAATGCTATATAAACTAACTAATTTTCGGTTTATAGTTATAAAGCTATTTTATATAAATTTGTTAATTAATTTAATTAATGCAAAAATATACTAAGTAATTTTAACTTATAATTTAATAAACTTAGCAAAGGTTATTAATAAAATAAAGGAATTAGCAATTAGCACTTAAGCTATAAGACTAGTTATCGAAATTCCTTTTTATTAGTATAAAAAAAACTTAAAAGTTTTTAGTATTAAGAAAGAGAAAGCTAACTTGCAACTTTTACTTTAGCTAAGGAAATAAGGGGTAATTATTATATCGGGACTACTATTTTGAGCTTTATAAAAGCAAGAAATCGAGGCCCTAATTGCAAAAGATGTTTTTAAGTTTATTTTATATAATTTTAAGGTTTATAAAAGCAAAATTTTCAATTCTAGACTAATAAACAAAGTTAAAAGCAAGTTAATTAACTTACTATACAAGAAATTACAATTAGTAATTTAAGTATATAATAATAAAGGAAAGGAAGTGATTTTAATATAATTACTTATAATTTAGTAAGCAAGCTAAAGGCTAATTATAGCACTTATACTATTACTTGCAAAAATAAATATCAACTTATTCCTTTAAGGTATTATATAAGTATATATCTAATTTATAATATTCCTAAATCGACAAATCCTAGCGCATTTACTTAAAAAACTTAAAGCTTAATTTTTACTTAAAATAATTATAATTGTATAAAAACTATTATATAATATACTAGAAGCTAAAACCTATTAATAGGCTATATATTGCAAACATTACTAGGAAAAGCTGCATATAATGACTTTATTATATAATCTTTGCCTTTTAATAATAATAGCATATGCGTTTAAATTAGTTAAAATGCAAATAGATAACACTTTAATTTTAAGGGATAGCAAATTTAAAGCCCTAAAGCATAAGAAACTTGCAAAAGCAAATATTATTATAAAATTTACAAAGCAATTATCACTTGATATGCTATTAATTTTTAATAAGTGTGTCCTTTAGCAAGAAGGGGATTCGATTTTACTAGTGCAAAAAGGCTAAAGCAAAAAAATTAAGCTAGTTAACGCAAAATTACTTGCCTAAAACAACTAATATAAGGAGCAATAAGCCTATAAAGCATATATTGCAACAATTTGCTAATTAAAGGCTATTTTCGACTTATTAATTGCAGCTTAATACTAAGAACTAACTAAAAAAGATATAGTAATGCTAAATAAATAACTGCAACAGCAACTAGATAACTTAAAACAAGGAATTTGATATATAAATTTAGATTTAAATTATATAAAGCTATTTGTATTTGTTAATAGATCATTTTCAAATAACAAAGATTTAAGCTTTTAAATTAAATATAAAATTATCTTTGCAAATAAAACTATAAGCATAATATTAGACTTATTTAAGTTATAAAGCAACTTAATGCATTATAGCAATACAAAGAGCAAATAAGTTATTAGAAGTGTCCTTGTATTAGAGGTATACAAAATAGTAAAAGGTGTTAATATGGCCATTACTATTAATACTACTATCAAAATAGTTATTAACTAATTAGGACTACCTTTAACCCCGATTATTATTTGCACTAATTCTTATTTATTATATAAATGCCTTATTAAGCTTAAAACTACTAAAAAGAAGAGGCTAATAATCGATATTATAGCTATCCGACAATTGTATAAATAGAAGAAACTCATAGAAATATAATAGATTAACAGCTAAGACAACTTAGCAAACGCTATAATTAAGGGGACTCCAAATAAGGCTTTAAAGAGGTTTATTAATACAAATCAATTAAATATATAAGTTAAAGGATAGGTGAAAAAAGCAGATAATGTAATTAAAGGCTTTTAGGCTAAGGCATATAACGCTATTAATGCTTTAAGTTTAAAGCTACTCGAAGAGAGGCAAAATTAGCAAGTTGCCCCTCCGGGGGCAGCTTAAGGATTAAGGCTACTTTAGAAGGGGGAATTCCCCCTTTAAAGGCAGCTTGAAAAATAAGGCAGCAATAGTCACGTGTTACTTTCGGGTTTACTTGTTTTCTAATTTATTTGATTTATCTAATTTATTTACTTGTTTTGTAATATAATACTTATTTTACCTTACTTATTTTATAATTGTTTAAGCACAATTTACATTTAATTCAAGTGCATTTTATATAAGAAGAAAAGGTTGCTAGTGTCGGAATATATATTGCATTTACCCCTAATATTGCATTTACTTCTATTCCTATATAGCTTAACTGCTAGCCCTGTTCCTAATCCTACTTTCGGGTTTTAGCAAGCCTGCTTTTCGGGCCCTAGTTTAGATCCTTTGTACACGCGGGCCCGATGCACTTAATATATCTTACTTTTATTTGTAAGTGGGATATATATAACTTGTATAGTTATACTTGGCTTATTCGGGCTATGCATAACTTATACAAATCGGCACTTGCTTTGCGTGTACTATTTTACTTCTTATACTCTTTATATATATGTAGCAGTCCCTATTTAACAAGGGACCCACATTATAGACTTATTAAATATATTACTTTTGGGGTACTATTGTGTGTCACACATTTAGATCACTTGGCTATACCAACAGTTATAGCTATTTGTTTATATATTATTATATATATTATATTAAGTTTTAAAAGCTTATAAAGATTACTTTAAAATATTCTAGTCCTTAGTAGCTAATTACTATAAACTAGTTTTAATGCTCCTTTACTACTAAAAACTAGTAAAATAACTAAAAGCTATTAATTACTAAGATAGTAGTCTTGCCCCTTTATTAGAAAAAATAAAAACGTGCCAATAACTTGCTAATAGTGCTAATAACGTGCTAATAGTGCCAAAGATATGCTAATTACACTATTTTTGCATATCTAAAAATTTAACGCTAATATTTCGACATTAAGTGCCAATTGTCTACTATTAGCACTACTAATGCCAATTAAGCTATATATATAAATAGTAACTATTTTGCTAATGCTAATTAGCCCTTGATTAGGATATTTAATATTAGGAGTTCTAATTTAGTTATATCCTTTATAAAAGCTTATATAAAAATAATTTATAAAATTGTTTTAATATTACAAAAATATAACTTTATATAAGCTACTTTACTAAAATGCCTTATAAAAGTGTCCTTTACAAAAAGTGGCCCCGAAACCTAAGCTGCCCTCTAAAATGCTTTACTAAACTTCTTGCTAAAACTCCTTACTAAAATGCCTTACAAAAGCGACCTTTACAAAAAGTGGCCCCGAAACTTAAGCTGCTCTCTAAAATGCCCTACCAAAATTCCCTACCAAAATTCCCTACAAAAGTGTCCTTTACAAAAAGTGGCCCCGAAACCTAAGCTACCCTCTAAAACGCCTTGCCAAAACTCTCTACTAAAACTCCTTGCTAAAACGCCTTACAAAAATATCCTTTATAAAAAGTGGCCCCGAAACCTAAGCTACCCTCTAAAACGCCTTGCCAAAACTCTCTACTAAAACTCCTTGCTAAAACGCTTTACAAAAATATCCTTTATAAAAAGTGGCCCCGAAACTTGAGCTACCCTTTAAAACGCCTTGCTAAACCTCCTTAAGATATTAAATAAAGAGATATTAGATAAAAAGATGTTAAATAAAGAGAAGGAAAGGAGGAAAGGATTTTTTTTAAATTTATTATAAAAAAGCTTTAATTTCGCTAATAAGGAAGGGTAAGTAGCTATTATAATATAAGGCCTTAAAAGTGCGCATAAGCAGCTAAGCTTTAATTTCGCTAATAACAAAGGATAAGCAGCTGTTATAACATAAATAATATAAAGTAATAAGAAAAGCGCCACTTTTTACTTATATTACTTATAGCACAACTACTAGCCCGTTTTTGTATTATATGCTATATAGCCCAATTTTTAAGCCTATTTTATACTTTCCCCCCCTTAAATAAAGTGTAAAGCAACCAGGCTAGCACAGTCGTTTTAGTGTATATTATACCCTTACCACGCTATATTTTATTTAAGGGAGGAAAGTATCTTATTTCTTGTTTCTTAGACCCTAGTTTAAGTTGCACTTATAAGACTAAGGGGTTTACTTCTTAAGTCTTTAAAACTATCCTCTTAAATTATCCTCTTAAATTATCCTTTTAAACTATCCTTTAAATTATCCTCCTAAACTATCCTCTTAAATTATCCTTTAAACTAGCCTCTTAAACTATCCTCTTAAATTATGCTCTAAAACTAGCCTCTTAAACTATTCTTTTAAACTATCCTCTTAAACTATCCTCTAAACCGGCCTCTTAAACTGCTTCTAAAACTAGCCTTTAATTTTTTTTTAATAAGTGCAATTGCCAAGTAATTAATCGCCACACTTGCTAATTGACTACTAAGCAGCTACTAATAGCACTATACAAGTGTAGTTAAACTGTGCGACTAAGCGAAAAATCCTTTGCAAGTTTTTTTCTTTCTTGATATTAATGCCTTAATAAAGTTAAATTGCAAGGGCATCAAGTAAGCATTAAATATTGCAAGCTTGTTTATTATCCTTAAGTTAATAACTAGGCACTCTTTTAACACTATAAACACTAGAGCAGCAAATAGGGTTAGCTTAGTAACAAATTTTATATAGCCCCTTTTATAAAGCTTATTAAAGACTCTATTGACAATTGCCTTGTGCTTTATGCCTAATAAGAACTTTTTTATTGCAATCCTCTTATTTTACTATCCTTTAACTAAGGGAATTTGTATAAAGTCCTCTTTTAGCATATTAATTGGGCCTTAGTTTATCTAACATGTCTTATGCCTAATAATAATATTATATAAAGTATATATAGCTTTAATGTTTCTATTATAAATATATACTTTATTCTTATATATAATTTTAAAGATATTTTGTAATTTATTAATGCTAAACCTAAATTGTTTATCTTGCTAGCTTGCATTTATTGCACTTTAGCCTTTATTAATAGCCTTCTTATTAGTTGTTTCTTCCTTAGCTATATAATAAGCTTAGCTAGTATTATTGCTTAAATAGCTTAGTCTTATTGCAAAGAGCATTATCTTCTTAATATTAATATTATTAAAAATGCTAATAAAGTTTATATAATTAAGAATTGCATCTTTTGCCCTATTATACAAGGCCTCAAAGAAGTAGGTTTTATCCTTAGGTATAAAAGCATATTAAATAAGGACAAAGGCTTATATTTCTAAAGGAATAATAACCTTTTTAGCTACTAAGATCTTTTAAGTAATAGTCGAGGATCTATTTAGTACTATTACCCTTGCTATAAGTCTATTGCAAGCACTAAGCATTAATATAAAGTCTTTATAACTAATAACAAATAATATTACTTATAAGAACTTGTTACTTAAAAGCAAACCTAGGTTTAAGTGCTTTATAACCCAAGCTATAATTATAATCTTGCTAAGGTAGTCCTTCTTATTTGTTATTCTTAGAATGTAAATAGGGAAAATGGCACATTTAATTAATATTACCTAGTTTATAATGCCCTTAAAAGATATGCTTTGTAAGTTGTTATATATTATACTATTATAACCCTCTAGCTAACCTTCTCTTATTACTAGCCAGGTATAGCTAATGTTAATATAATAAGATTTAGTCTCCATTTTAAGCATAAATTAGATATCTAATTTTATATAAGTATAGCTAATCCTTTTAATAAATATATTAAATTTATATAAAGCTATATTAATAACTTTTAATGCTTATATCAATTCCTTTTATACAAGTATACCTTTATAAGTGTTTAAGTAAATGTATTTAAATATCCTTATATAAGATAAGAAAGTCTTGCTACACTTTTTGCATCTATAAAACTTTAATGCCTTTAAAATAGCTAAGTAGCTTGTCCCTTATAGCTTAATATTATTGCTATTAAAGAAATTAAAGAAGGTAAACTCCTTTAAAGCAATATAGCTACTCTCCTTTAGCTCTTTCTTATATTTTATCCTATATTCTTCTAATATATTAATATAATTTATTATATAATTTGTGCTATCTTAGCAATAGTATTATCTAAACCTTTATTTGTTATAGTCTCCTTTAAAAGACAATTTGTTAAAGTAAACTTTATTTTCCTTTTCTTTACTATATATTATTATTAGCAAGTAATAAGGCTTTAATAATAGTAATAATTTAAGAGTATTTTATTTATAATTAGCGCTATTTCTTTACTATAATAGTAGTCTAGTTTGTTACTATTATTAAGGTTAAAAGGGGCAAAAGCCGAAACTAGGACTTGCTTAGTCTTTATATCTTAGTCCTTAAGAACTATTACTTCTTTCCAGGCGCTAAAGTAGCTATAAAGAGACATAATATAAGTGTTGCCTTACTACTAATATATCTTGCTATACTTCTTACTTTGATATTAACATTTTTAACTAATTTAACGCTACTATCTTCTCTTCTAATGCTAATATTTGCAAGTAAAGCTCTAAGTTAAAGTTATTATAAATATATAAAAGCTACTAGTAAAGCTTTTTCAAGTTAGCTACTTTTGCATGCCTTATTACTATTGCTATATATATATAAATGTCTTGTCCTTTCTTAGTATCTTCTTAAATATATACTTTATTTTATAGCTTTTTATAGCTATTAAGACAAAATCTTTAAACTAGTTAATGAAGTATTTTGCTTATAACTAAATGCCCTTTAAAGCAAAGCAAAAAGCTAGTCTTATAATATCCTTAATTCCTTTATATATTAGTGTTATGCTACCCCTTAAAGGCATAACTAGAGGTTAATATAAATAATGCTATTATGTCCTTGCAATGCATTAAACTAAAACAAGTTTATAAATAAGTAAATATTTCTTTATACTATAGCCTTCTTTTAATAATTATAATCCTTGCTATTAGAGCTTTTAGGCTCAAAGAAACTAATATTTTTTGAGTTTTATTATAACGAGATGCTATTAGCATTGACTTAGTTTAGCTTAGTGCTTAAGCTATAGCTAAAGTTTTAGTTTTAATTGTAACTAGTAATATTATTATTCCTATTGCCTTTATTGTTTTTATTAGAGTCTTTATTAATTGTAATAGACCTTTTATATTATTGTTAGCGTTAGTCCTAGTTATTTAAAGCTTAAGCAATAAGTATAGTAACCTTACTAGCCATCTCCGGGGATAAGAGTAGCTATTTTAATAGCTTGCCTTTAGCGCTACTACTTTAACTATTATTTGCAAGCATCCTTAGGATGTCCTTAGTTAAGCTATTATCTAAAGTCGATCCTTGTTAAAGCTTGCGCAAAGCAGAAGCTTTATAATCCTTTTAGCTATTCCTTCTTAGATTAAATAGCCTTGCCTTGCACTTTTAAAATTCTAGTATTATATTTGGGAAGTGTTTATTCACATATGCTACAAATTTCTTTATAATAGCGTTAAGGGCAAGTTTGTCTATAGCCCAACTAGCAAGAAAGTTTAAGTATATAGGCATAGTAAGTGTTAAGAGCTCTATAGACGCTAATTGGCTATGCTGCCCCTTAGATAATGTCTTTGCAATCTTTGCAAGGTACTTGTTAGTGACTTGGTTAATTATGTTATCGATTATGTTAAATTGCTTTGCGTATTTATAGTTTGTAGCCCGGAATTGTGCAAACTGGTATGCAAGGATAACAAAGTCTCGAGGTAATAGTAACAATGCTATTATTGGGCCTAGTTGCACGTTGTCGAGGATTGTCAGGTTAATAATTGTTAGGGAATAGGTGGAAATGCTATAGGAATGCTAAGGTCCCTCGATTGTATTGTTATATAGACAATGCAGTCAGTTGCTACTATATGTCACAATAGTGACAGTGAAGTGTTATGAGGTGAAAGATGCTTTATTCATTCTTGCTTGGCGAGATCTACAAATACAAATTATCACGTGTCAAACACGTGATGTCAACGACATGTAACAAGTATTATCAAATTGTTAGTACAAACAATTTGTTAGTACCATAAACCCATTGGTACTAGGAAGTGATTGGTGCAAACAGATAGTTGGTACAAGAAATGTGGGCCTACATCCCTCGCTTAATGTGAGGCGGTAGTCATCTGTCAGTTAGTTGAGCAAAGGTTCCAATTCATTGAGTGAAGTGTGGATTGGGTGTAAAAGATTGATATTGAAGTTGTCTGAAGTTCTACTAGCTATGGAAGTTGAGGGTCCTTATATGCATGCAAAACAGAGGCTAACCCTGATACAGTTGTCATGGAATACACGTGATTTCTAACTGACATCATCGCCATCAGAATGATGCTCCCTCAAGTCAAGGCAGCGGAAGACCAGCCAGCGAGGCGATGGAGGCCCTTTCGCTATGCCTTTCGTCAACGAGACCTCGAATGAGTTCCCCCGCTTTTGGATCTTCTGGTGTTGGTCTAGCACAGCCTTCAGCTCTACAGGCTTCACTTCGGCAACCCCGAAATCAGCCCTACAGGCGTCGCAATAGGGGTTTTCATTAGTATAAGGATAAGACATTTTCTATAGTAAATGAAACTTTAGTCTTCTCTAAAACCATCTTTTTGATCCAACAGTTATTGTAGGAGGGTTGGCAAGGCGTACAACCAAATAAATGGAGGGAGTGCAAATGGTGATGCATTTGTTGACTGAAGAACTAAGTGTACAGGTGTCCTGAATCACCATATTTATGTTCCTTCGCTTAAGGCACGTGCATGCGCACGTGACCCCACCACATTCGTCCCTCCCAGAGAAGGTGCTCGTCCCGAGCACACGAGACAGCCAAAACAGCAAGAATAGCTCCATATATATGCCATATTGCGTAAACAAGAGCCTACTAATCAATTGCATCTGCGAACTACAATTAACAAGCAAGTCCTGCCCACGTGATCCAAGCTCTCGTCCAATCACAGCTCCAAAAACACACTTCTTATCCGATCCAAACCAAATGTCCAAGTATATCC
>Ga0302221_10000982_pt1 | contig 18873 bp, 20 predicted proteins | sample II_Palsa_E2_1_FD_193517 | JGI IMG/M metagenome (GOLD analysis project Ga0302221, IMG submission 193517) | Peat permafrost microbial communities from Stordalen Mire near Abisko, Sweden - II_Palsa_E2_1 | ecosystem: Environmental > Terrestrial > Soil > Palsa > Peat permafrost | place: Sweden... | reverse complement strand
TCAAAATAAATTTCCCAGAAAATTCAAATCGTCGCCATCATTATATCTTCTGAAATGTAATGCAGGCAAAGGTTTGACGGATTATAGAACAATAACAACGCAACGCTAGTGATGAAATAATTAACTTCAAAAAGCGGCTTCTAAGCAACGGCTGCTTTGAAACAGCCTTCGGTTCTCCTGATTTGGTATATGGTTGTAAATGAGAATTCCTGGACATTTGCAGAGTTCTTTTTTTTATTTTTGGATTAAGGCGGTAATTTTAAGAAAGACACACCTCACATTATATGCGCAGCTATATATTTATTGCTGTCCACTTGCCATTATTGACCTTTGCTAGGATCTATTCCCAGCCTTTGAGCGAAACGGAGTTTACCTGTTTTACGCGATCAGAGTGAGGTGTATCCCCATTTAAATGATCAACCAAATATTTCCGAAACCTCTGACAAAGGTTTTCTGTTATATCAATTGGAGCAAGAAAGGACTTTTCCAAAAAAGCCTTAAACCGTGTAAAGCTTCCTTCAAGGTGTGGGCTGCCCTCATATTTTTTTGTTTTAGTAAATTCCTTGTAATAGTCTAGGAAGTTTGGCTTGTATTTATGCGCCGGAATATAATTGGCTGCAATGGATTGCCTGTCTAGGATTATTTGGGACCTTTTGTTTTCTAAAATGGCGAGTGCTTCTTTATTTTGGTTTTTCTGTACCTGATCCTTGGGATTAGTCCAGGTAAATATTCCGGTAGCTACCCTTTGACCAAGTTCCCTTCCCCATGACAAAGAATAGAAAACCTTTCCTTCGCCTTTTCCACGCCCATTTCTTTTATTAATCGTAACTCCCGTGAGAATTTTTTTTTGGTGTGTTAAACCCACAGAGTTCGTGTGTCAAGGGTGTGTCACCAAAGTGGGTAGAAAGGGTAAAAAAGGGGAAGAAAATCACTCGCCAAAAAAATAAAACCGTTGGTTATCAACGGTTTATATCCGGTCTAAGTGCCAGGGACTGGATTTGCAACATATTCATACTCAATTAGCAATATTTTTCGTGGGCCATCAGTGGGTCATTTTTGAAGGTAGAAAGTGGTCGAATTTGATATGCCTTTTTTCGCTTCTTACCCGCAGTAAAAGTGTACCCGACTAATTTATCAATGTATTTGATTTTTATTTGATAATCCATTCCAAGTAATTATCCTGATGAATCGCAGCGAAACCTGCTTCGGGATAGGCTTTTGCAAATGCCAGAGGAACCTTTACTTTCCGATTTTGCCATTTGCACTCGAATGCCTGTAGATGTTGCACACTATCCAATTCCAGCAGATCAATTTCTTGTCCATCATAGGTCCGCCAAAAAAAAAATTGAGGTTGATATTTTTTATCTATAAGCCCGAATAATAGTCATATCCCTGTTCAGCCCAGTAATCACGTGGACGCTGATTGCTGAAGGTGATAGTCCCAATACGCTTCAGGTTCTTTATGCCATACTTAACTGGTACGATTAGTCTGAGCGGGGCACCGTGTTCAGGTGCTAAGGGCTGATCATTCATTTCATAAGCCAATAGGGTCTGCGGATGTAAAGCGCTCTCCATATCTAAGCCAACATAATACTTTCCATTCGGAGTTTCCAAACCTACATATTGCATCAAGGCCTGTTCTTGCAAATTAAAGTGGGTTATGAAATCTACGAATTTGACGCCAGCCCAATGCTGAATCTGATCCCATCCTTCAACACATTTAAAATCATATACAATCGCAGTTTTCTGAAGACTCTTAATCTCTTCCAATGATATTTTAAGGATATCCCTGTGGCCTCTCACAACAGCAAGTTGCCACTCTTCAGGCTTGAAACCCTCATTTTCGATACCAATATGTGCGTTAACCCTTACCCTTCTAGCTGCCATAGACTTTGGATAGGTACGAACCAAATGGTTATTGCTAAAAAAATTCCTAAAGAAGAGCTCTGTCTTGTTCAAAGCACGTCTTAGCGGTCTGCGCGTTCCCGCAGTGATACCAGGTGTTTCCTCAGGAGATTGGTAAAGCCATTTCCATAAACCTAATCCAAGGCCGCCCATAAAAAAAAAGGTGACGAAGGATATGAAATTTCTTCTTTTTATCCTTTGGTCAACTGTAAGTAATTTATTTTTCTCTTTTTTTATTGGCATTTTCATTCTGTATCTGCTGGAGTATCTTTTTCATTATCTATTCCTTGACCGGCGATATCGTCTTGGACTTCTGATGTATTCGTCTCTTCAGGGGTCATCTTTAATACCACGGGAGGAGGTATCTCCAACACTTCAAAACCGGAAATGACAGACCTGAAATTGTTCCATCCAGCAAGAGTCACCTGCACCACGTGAATCACAAAGAAAAGTACATATCCTAAAGTTAAAGAGAAGTGCAGGATCCTTGCAAAACTATAGCCTCCGCAAAGCCAGCATAACCAGAAGAATTGGACAGGCTTATATATTGCTAATCCGGTTATAAAAGACCCAAACCCCATGACAATTATTGCCGTATAAGCAATACGCTGAGCCGCATTATATTTGTTCTGTGGAGGAATGGTTTTCCGGATATGGAGGTCATGCAATAAAACCACCCAAGCCTCTTTAAAGGACTTTCTTTGGGGAACCAACTCTCGCCACTCGCCGGATAAAATGGTGTACGAAATGTAAAAGATTCCGTTCAGGGTAAAGAACCACATGAATAAAAAATGGAAGGCCATCCCTTCTGCTAAACGATACGGGATATGCAAGAGCCTGAAAAACCAATCGGGAAAGAAGCGGACAAAAATATGACCGAATATAGTAACCGAATAGACGTCGTTTGCCCAGTAAATAAGCATACCGCTCCAGATCATAATCGCTAAAATTGGAAAATTAACCCAATGCGTCCAGCGCATGACCAAAGGATGTTTTTCTTTGATAAATTTCATGCCACGTTATATCTTATTATTTTTATTAAACATCATCCTGGAACTCGGTTTATCCATATCTTTTTTTTTGGTCAAAAAAGGATAATATCCATTTTTTTAATGGAAAATTGTCAACCTCCTATGGCAATCATGGTTCTATTATGAAGATTCTCCGAATGGATCATTTCGAAGTCTTTTGTAAATTGCCCTCCCAACTCCTTCTCTTTGGATTGAATACTCTTGAGAATTAGCGGCACAATATCCTCTCCATTTCTAAATGCAGTGAGTAAATCCGTTTCATGTTGAGAGAATAGACAATTCTTCATTTTGCCGTCTGCCGTTAATCGCATTCTGTTGCATCCGCTACAAAAAGGAGAGCTCATAGTACTAATGATTGCAAATGTTCCCCGATGGCCGTCTACCTTGTATTTTTTCGCAGTATCATGTAGGTCATCTTGAAGGCGGAGAACCGTGTATTTTTTTTCAATCAATTCCAGCATCTCTTTCCAGGTGAAGACCTTGTTGCTTGTCCATCTGTTGCCTTCAAAAGGCATGAATTCTATAAAACGGACCTGTACATCAGTATCTTTTGTCCATTCAATAAAATCATTAATTTCATTATCATTCATTCCTTTCATAACTACCACATTCACTTTCACCTGAAAGTTCTTTTTGATGAGCAGTTGAATGTTTTCGGCGACTTTGTCAAACAGATTACGCCTGGTAATAAGTTGAAATTTTTCCGCTTGCAATGTATCTAAGCTGACATTCAATACCCGCACGCTTGCTTGTTCCAGAACATTCATAAAATCATGCAACCTGGTTGCGTTGGTGGTCAGCGTAAGATTAACTGGTAATTTTGATAAACGAAGCAGGATATCTCCGGCATCTTTTCGCACAAAGGGCTCACCGCCAGTGAGCCTTATTTTTTTCACGCCTTGCTCCACAAATATTTTCGCGATTGCAGCTACTTCTTCCGGCTGCATCAATTTTGAAGATGGGGTGAATTCATAATCCTCATCGGGCATGCAGTAAAAGCAACGAAGGTTGCACTTATCTGTCAATGAAATGCGAAGGTAATCGTGAACCCTATTATAGCTATCAATAATCATTTTGGAAAGTTAATTGAATTCCAAGTACTGGCATAAAAGTGCAGGAAAGCTAATTTCTTTCATGGATTGTCGATTGGCGGAGACGTAAAAAGCCGCCGGATCTTTTGGAAAAGACAGCTTTTATTTCAGATAGCAATGATAAGGCGATCTCTTCAGGGGTCAAAGCTCCGACATCCAGGCCCGCGGGTGCATAAATCCTACCTTTGTCTTGGTCGGAAACCCCTTTTCCTTCTTCCACAAGTTCACTTAGGATTCTGTCTGCCCTTACCTTCGGTCCTAACATTCCAACATAAAAAGCCTCAGTCTCCAAGGCTTTCGGTAAATTCATTTTATCCGTTTTATAGTCATGGGACATCAATAGAATTGCCGAATATTGGTCAATTCCAATCCGGTTTATTTGATCCAATCCAGAGATATCATCAACTAATGCAGCTAAATCCTTGTTTACATGTAAAAGGTTAGTAACAATTGATGCCCGCCACCCAATTTCTTTTATGATCCGGGCAAGGGGATAAATGTCATACTGATGCCCCATTAAAACCATATGTATTTCCGGTAACAGGATCTCAACGAATACCGACATGCTTCTTCCATCTGCGACTACAAAATCATTGGGACCAGATTTACCCGTTTGTCTTTGATGGTCAATTTTTTCAAGTAATTGTTTCTCAAGATCGGCCTCACCCACTATTTTCAAGTCATCTACTGTTTGAAATGATATGATATCCCCAGCCCGGATATTTTTCCATTTACCTTGTATATCGGTGATGGTAATTAGAATATGTGTTTGACGGCTTTCCTGAACACAGGACTTTAATATTTCGACTGGATTTTTCTTATCCTGAAAGTCCAGGGGAGTGAACAACACTTCAATGATGCCATTGCAACCAAGGCCAACACCTATCTGATAAGCATCGTCTTCAGTTGTATCATAGGTGACCCGTGATGATTTTGAATTTTTAATGGCTAATTTAGCTCGCTTCAATGCGTCGCCTTCAAGGCAGCCGCCACTGATTCCACCTACCCAAACTCCATTATCCATAACCAGCATCCTGGCCCCTGCTCGACGGTACGAGGAACCCTCAACTCTTACCACAGTTGCCAAAGCTGCATGAATAATGGTTTTATCGATTCTATCGTAGGCTGTGATTATTGCTTTAATCTCTTTCATTTTTATTTGTACAGGTATTTTTCATTCCATCTCTCGACGGGTTTTGCAAAAATTCGAAACTGCTCCAGTAGTGGATTCGAATTTGCTAAACGCCATATCATTCAAACTATTTTGCGTTTGCATTATATCGGCCGGAACACTAATTGATATATCCTCAGTTCTTTTTGTGGATATTTCAAGTCGTTGGAGATTGGGTAGCATTTATTTTTTCTGAAATCCTTGAACAATTAAGTTTTCGAAGAAGGCTATTTTTTTACGACTCGAAACATAAGTCAGTATCACAAATCTAAAATATAGCAATAGTACGGCTAAGAATTTGGCATTTACAGAAAGTTAAGAATTTTGAGTTATTTTTTCTAAATTATTATTTCACTCTGAAAAATCCTGTTTGCGGCCATGTTTTCGTACTTGATGTTTAACCGATGGTCAATTTTATAGGCTTATTGGCAATGAGACCATTAAATTGTTCTTACATTTAGTATTTAAATATTTGTATGCCTGATAGGAAAATTAAGGATATTTTTTACACTGGTGCTATTCCTGCTTCATTTATTGCACAAAGCATTCAAAAGCACAATACGGAAACGGCAATTGGTGGTCATAGTATTTTTTTAGGACAAATCCGCGCAGATAAAAAGGAAGGTAAGAAAATTGTTGCAATCGAATACACTGCATACAATCAAATGGCATTGGAAAAAATGAATCAAATCCGGGAATCTATTTTTACAAAATATCCGCTCTCCTGCTTGCATGTCTACCATAGCCTGGGGATGATTAAGGCAGGTGAAATTTGCTTTTTTGTATTTGCGTCTTCGGCGCATAGAAAAGCTGCCATGGATGCTTGCCAGGAGACGGTGGAAAGGATAAAAATCGAATTGCCCATATGGGGCAAAGAATGTTTTGAAGATGAAACTTATCAATGGAAAGAGAATAAGCAGGAAGGATAGAATCTTTCGACTTATTTAATTCATTTTTAATGAAAACGTGGCTCGATTATTTGTAAAAATGATTTAAATTAGCAGTAATAAAAGGATATCCTTCTGCCTGGAAATTTCTTCGTTCCGCGTTCATTACATTAAAATAAATTATTATGGCTTCCTTCAATTTAATGATTAATAGCAAGCCTTATACGGTCGATGTAGACCCTCAGATGCCATTGCTATGGGTGTTGCGTGATGTGGTTGGATTAAAAGGAACCAAATTTGGCTGCGGCATGTCTCTATGTGGTGCATGCACCGTTCACTTTGATGGTGTGGCCATGCGTTCCTGTACACTTCCGGTTTCGGCGGCAGCAGGGGCGAAAAACATTACGACGATTGAAGGCATTTCTGAAAATATTGATCATGCCGTGCAGAAGGCCTGGATTGAGCTGCAGGTTCCACAATGCGGGTATTGCCAATCGGGGCAGATTATGTCGGCAGTGTCCCTGCTCAAAACCAACCCCAGACCTTCGGATGCCGATATTGACTCTGCAATGATGGGTAACCTTTGCCGATGTGGGACTTATTCGCGTATCCGAAAAGCGATTCACAGAGCAGCAGAAATAATGAGTTGAGATAGTTGATCAGGACTTATTCGTTCATGAATTCTTAATTATTTTCTTATGTCAGAATTGTTTTTATCCGAAATAGTAAAGGAAAATCGGTCGTCGAGAACTAATCGTCGTGATTTTTTAAAACTGTCCAGCCTTGGGAGCGTGGCGCTCGTACTGGGATTTTCTTCAGGACCAGGAAGCAAGAAATTATTAGCTGTAGGAAATGTTTCAGAAACATACAGACTAACTCCTTATATTATTATTGAGAAGACCGGGAAGATCACCATAATGAATCCTAAGCCCGATATGGGTCAAGGCACTTTTCAATCAGTTCCTTCGCTTATTGCAGAGGAATTGGAAGTGTCCTTGGATTCAGTGACCATTTTGCAGACCGGTGGTGAAAAGGAATATGGCAGACAGGTATCAGGCGGGAGCAGTTCGGTAAGAGGGAATTATTTTGAATTGCGTAAAGTGGGCGCATCAGCAAAGGGGATGCTTCTTATGGCTGCAAGCAATCTGTGGAAGGTCCCAATTGATGAGTGTTATGCGGATAATGCAAAAATAATTCATAGGCCATCGGCGAAAAGCTTGGGTTATCATGAACTCGTGGAACCTGCTTCAAAACTTGATGTTCCTCAGAATCCAAAATTAAAAGATCCCAAGGATTTCAAAATACTTGGTAAAAATTATCCTCGTCCAGATGTCCCGTTAAAATCCTCCGGCAGGGCCATCTATGGGATTGATGTGGAAGTGCCAGGAATGGTGTATGCCTCGGTGGAACATAACCCTGTATTTGGAAGCAAAATAGTCAGCTATGATGATTCGGAAGCCAGCAAAGTTAAAGGAGTTCAAAAGATAATTAAGATTCAACGCATCCTGGGAAAAAATAAATACGATGCCGTGGCTGTCACTGCCGATAACTATTGGGCTGCCCACCAAGGCAGGCTTGCCTTGAAAATAAAATGGGACAGCTCGGGACTGGACCAGTTTAATTCCAAAGATTACGAACAAAGTTTGAGAGAATTAGCCAAAACAGAAGGAACCATAGTACATACAGATGGAGACTTTGATAAATCATTTGCTGATGCCCCGGTAAAACTGGAAGCTTTTTATGAAACCCCGATAGTCTCTCATTCTCCGATGGAGCCGATGAATTGTCTTGCGCAATGGACTGGGACAGATACGGTAGAAGTGTGGGCTTCGGTTCAAGGACCTGATTTAATAAAAAGTGAGCTAACGCGTACTTTAGGTATATCCCGCGATAACATTACCGTGCACGTTCTTTTTAGTGGCGGCGGTTTTGGCAGACGATTATATCCGGATTTTGCGACTGAAGTTGCTACTATTTCCAAAGCTGTTGGCAAACCCGTTAAGTTGATTTGGACCAGGGAAGATGATACGCAGCTGGGCCCTTTCAGGCCTTTGACATTTTCTGCAATGAAAGCCGGATTGTCCACGGATGGCAAACCTCTAGCATTTCAACACAAGGTCATATCACCGTCCATGGGGGCAACGATGCAGGAAAAGAGAAATGAAACCGGTGAAAGTTCATCTATGACGGAAGGCATCAGTACGCAGAAATATGAACTGCCCAATATGAAGAATGAATATGTATTTTCTGAAATACCGATTCCACTCGCTGCCTGGCGTTCAGTAACCAGTTCCACTGTCGCCTTTGCAAATGAGTGCTTCATCGACGAGATGGCGGTCAAGGCAGGGAAAGATCCGATGGTCTACAGGCTGGAAACCTTGCTTACTAAAGATTCCGATACTAAAAAACTGTTGACCAAATTAAAAGAAGTTTCTAATTGGGATAAACCTCTGCCAAAGGGTTGGGGACGGGGTGTGGCGCAATATGAATTTTTTGCAGGACTTTCCGGGTATGTAGTAGAAGTATCGAGCCTCAAAGGAGGTGGCGTTAAGATAGAAAAAATATATGCAGTGATTGACCTGGGGACCGTAGTTAATCCTGATATGGTTGCCTTGCAGATGGAGGGGGGTGCCACGATGGCTTTATCAGCGGCGACCAAAAATGGAATTACTTTCAAGAACGGGCAAACGGAACAAACCAATTTTCACAATAATCCTATTATCCGTATCAATGAAATGCCCGAGGTCGAAGTCCATATTCTTGCCGATGGCGGCCCGACCATCAAGGGAGTAGGGGAGCCGGGAGTCCCTCCCTTTGCCCCTGCATTAGCAAATGCTATTTTTGCAGCTACTGGTAAAAGGATACGCAGGATGCCCTTTGACTTGAATAAGGTGTGAAACAATAATCTAATGGTAAGCGTTGGGGATGCAGAGCGAATAGTTCTTTCACAATCCAGGGATTTCGGGAACGAGACGATTTCCTTTGATAAATCCATGGGTAGAGTGCTTGCAGAAGATATTCTTGCAGATCGGGACTTTCCTCCTTTCAATAGGGTAACAATGGATGGCATTGCCATTGATTTTAGCGCTATTAATAGTGGAACCCGTTCTTTCAAAATCAAAGCCATTCAATCTGCCGGAGAACGACCCACTGACATCATTAATAATACCGAGTGCATTGAAATCATGACAGGTGCGGTACTTTCTCCAACAACAAATACGGTGGTTCCTTATGAAGAGGTTGACATTGCGGATGGTGTAGCAACGATTAAGAATGGAACGGTGGCAATTAACCAGAACATTCATTACCAGGGAAGCGATAAAAAACGGGATGAAGTGCTGGTTGAAGCTAACCAGTTCATCACACCCGTTATCCTAACCATCGCTGCCACAGTTGGCAAGACCGCCCTGCTTGTAAAAAAACTTCCAAGAGTTATCATCATATCCACCGGAGACGAATTAGTGGATATCACTCAAACGCCGACCCCATTTCAGATCAGGCGCTCAAATAATTATACTTTAGGCGCAATCTTGACGCAATTTGCTATAAATGCCGATATGCTTCACGTGCCCGATGAACACGGTGTTATTGAAAGGGAATTAGAGAAATGTTTTGATCAGTACGATCTTATTTTATTGAGTGGCGGGGTTTCTATGGGCAAATTCGATTTTGTTCCGCTGGCTATGAAAAAACTGAATGTAGAAAACCTATTTCATAAAGTCCAGCAACGTCCGGGTAAACCTTTTTGGTTTGGGGTGCATCCGAAGGGCACTCTTGTGTTTGCTTTTCCTGGGAATCCGGTTTCTACATTTATGTGTTTTCACCGGTATTTTCTACCTTGGCTGAAAACCTCCTGGCATGTTAACACAAAGAAGAGCTGTGCAATACTGAGTGAAGATTTTACTTTCAAACCCGCCTTACAATATTTTTTGCAGGTTAGAATGAATATTAACGAAAAAGGGGAGTGGCTCGCCACCCCTGTTGAAGGAAACGGTTCGGGAGATTTCGCTAATTTGCTTCATGCAGATGCATTCATGGAACTACCTTTGGAAAGAATTGATTTTAAAAAAGGCGAAGTATTTCCAATATGGCCATTTAAACAAGTATGAGCAATTTCTCCCATATTGACAAAAGTGGTAAACCGGTCATGGTGGACACCAGCGAAAAAAAAATCTCTCGACGCTCGGCCACAGCTAGAAGTATCGTTGTATTGCCCAGGGAAGTGCTGGATAAGATGCTGAATGATGATATTCAAACAAAAAAAGGCGCCGTATTCCATACGGCTACCATTGCTGGAATTATGGCGGCAAAGAAAACAGGGGAATTGATACCGCTCTGTCATCCATTGGGTCTGGAATTTTGCGACATTAAGATTGAACTGGAAAAAGATAATGAAGTAGTGATTCTATGCACCACTACAATTGAAGCCAAAACAGGCGTGGAAATGGAAGCACTGGTTGGAGCTTCCATCGCAGCCTTAACTGTATACGATATGTGTAAGGCGTTGAGTCATGATATTATTATTAAAGATACCAGGCTGATTAAAAAGACCGGCGGTAAAGAAGATTTTGGAAAAGGATAAATGAAAATGAAAACAGGGAAATCTGAAATTAATGGCTTGGTGCTGGCAGGAGGCAAAAGTTCCAGAATGGGGCGGGACAAAACTATCATGCAATGGCATGGCATTCAGCAGCAATTCTATTTGGCAGACATACTAAAGCCTTTTTGCAAAGAAGTATTTATATCCAAAAGAAAACAGCAGGGGGATGATATTGATTCCGCATATAAAATCATAGTCGATTCCTACGAAGGAATCGGCCCTTATGGTGCAATACTTTCCGCGTTTCGGTTCCAGCAGGATATGGCATGGCTGGTAGTTGCGTGTGATTTGCCTTTACTAGATAAAAGCACATTATCCTACCTTATGGAAAACCGGGACGCGGATACGATGGCGACCACATTTAGAAGCCCCTATGATGGTCTCCCTGAACCTTTAATTACGATTTGGGAGCCGAAAAGCAAATCGATATTGCTCGACTACTTATCCAAAGGCTATACATGCCCCAGGAAAGTCCTTATAAAAGAAAATAACGCATGCCTCCTTCAAGCCCCTGATCCGGATGCACTATTGAATGTGAATACGCCTGAGGATCTGATAAAAGCGGAAACACTTATTTTTAAAAATAACCGCAAATAGAAAAATTTAAATATGAAAGTAGCTATATGCTGCCTAATCAGTTTGATCGCTTTCAGGACAATAGCCCAAACCAACAATTTTCCTACTGACAAATTTACAATCGAAGGAAAGGTGAAGCAAGTACTTACTTTCTCCACTTCAGATCTCGATACTTTCAAGACAAAATCTCTGCCTGATCTAATCATTACCGACCACATTGGATCAGTAAGACATACACTGACTCATTTGAGAGGGATATTGCTGAAAGATGTTCTTGTCAAGGCAGAACTCGATGCTGAGAATCCAAAAGTGCTTAGCGAATTCTATTATGTCTTAGAGGCTCCCGACAATTACAAAATTGTCTTTTCCTGGAATGAGATTTTCAACACAGAAACTGGAAATAATATTTATATTCTTACGGATGAAGATGGAAAAAATTATAAACAAACTGATGAGAGAATAGCTATTGTAACGATGACCGATTTCCGGACCGGCCGCAGGCATATGCGAAATATAGGCAAGATCATTGTAGGTCGCGCAAATTAGAACTTAACCACCACTTACCGGCGGAATAATGGCAATTTCGTCCTTCAAGCTGATTATCGTTGAATCTTCTCCATAATCATTATTCACAGCAATCATATAGGTTCCTAGTTCTTTCAAAAGAGGATACTTGTTTTCAAGTATTGCTTTCAAATCTGCGACATTCAATTTCTCTTTGAGTTCTAGTTCAAGAGAAGGCTTTCTAAATATTTCCTTTGCTATTCCAAAGGCTTGTATTGTAATCGTCATGATCGTTTATTTAAAAAAATGCAAATGTTTGCTCAATACCTCTACCCCTGCAAAAAAAACAAGAATGGCTGTCATACGCCGGATAATGAGCGGATTAAATTTAGTGGCCCCCATCCTCGATCCGAGCTGTCCCCCAATTAAGACCGCCAGGCATAATAAAAAAATCCTTGTATAATTGATGTCTGCCGACAAACCAGAAACCTGTCCTGCAATACCTGAAACCGAGTTGACCAGGATAAAAACACTTGCGGTCGCTGCGATCTTTTTGGGCGTATCCCATTTCATGAGATTTAGTAACGGGGATAGAAAAATTCCGCCTCCTATCCCCACCATTCCCGATAAAAAGCCGATTGCTCCACCGAACAACCCATCATTGACATACGAATATTTACTCCTGGCGGATACCAACTCTACATCCCCAGGTTTGGTTTTTATCCATAATAATAGCGCTGCGACAATCAGGCTGCATCCTAGCATTACAAAGAAGGTTTCCTGGCTTATTTTCAACTTTGCCCCCAGGAAGGCGAGCGGCACGCTGACCAAGGCTATGGGCAAGATTTTTTTCCAGTCGGTTTGTTTATTTCTTATAAAAATAATGGTACCTCCGGTGACAACGATAATATTGCATAATAGTGCGACCAGCCTGATCTCTTTGAAAGGCAGTGCGTATACGGCAAGGATGGCAAGATAGCTTGACCCTCCGCCAAAACCAACCGATGCGTAGATGAAGGCAATCAGCAAAAAGAAGAAGAGCAGTTCCCAGTGTTCCATGCGAATTAATTGGATGAAGTCATTTTTTTAAACTGAGTATAGTCTTCCTCAGTATCAATATCAACATAGCCCATTGGAAAAGGAATCGTCACTGCTGAGTCCATATTTTGTTCGATAACCTTCCTTGCACCTGATTGCCCCCTTACGGCTAGCAAATCCGGGAAAAATAGCCTATCAAAGAGTACGGGAACACCGATTGTGTCTTTATATGCGCAGGCAATTATTGGTTTTTTGGATACCCGATAATTTATGACCATATTCTCTAACAGGGAGGATGCTACAAAGGGCTGATCTGTGACCATAATAATTGCGGCCTCGATCGAAGGCTCTTCTTTTAATACATACATTAAACCACAACGGATAGAGCTGGATATTCCTTCTTCCCAATCCTTGTTAAAGACAAACCTGACAGGAAGATGGTTCACTTCTTCTCTTATACGCTTTTCATTTGAACCCAAAACAACTACTACATTTTGAATTGCTTTCAACGCTTCTAAAATCGTATGTTGCAGAAGGTTTTTACGACTATGGGCTAAAAGCTGTTTAGGATGCCCCAAACGGCTGGATGATCCTGCGGCAAGAATAATGATTGCGAATTTCTCCATAAAATGAATATAAAAATAACTAAAAACCCCCTCAAAATATCGAGGGGGCCTTTTAATCACCTTAGATGATTAATTAACTATGATGGCCACAGGTGGTTCTGGGGCATGAAGGCGGACAAACCGTCGTACTTGCCTTTTTACCTGATTTAGCCACTTTATGTTTGTGATTGGCAAAGGAGGACAGTGTAATTACACCGGCCAATGCCAATAAAAGTGCCTTTTTCATATAAAAAATATTTGAAAATGAATAATTTAAATGTACTAGTCGAAATTAAACAGTCTTGGGAGGCTTCCAGGCTTTGTAGAAGTAATCAGAGATGAGTCTCTCTTCAAGATTGAAGTAATCTTTCTCTATATGATACGAGGGGTCAGTGACCGAAATAAAGGCCTGGGTCGTCGAATTATAACCTAGCGGACAGTTAATACAGTTCATGCCGCTACAGTCATTGGGATTATTTTTATTGGAATGTTTCTTTCCACAGCCCATCTTTCCTGTCATATGCATCATCTTCATTTTGGCGCAACAACTGGATTTTTTGGAGGTCTCCTGAATAATTGCTGGAACTCTAAGGGTTTCAGAAAAGTAGGTTAGCAAAGGAAAGAGTAATATGAATGCCTGAACTTTCATTGAGCTAAATCTAATCAAATTTTCTGAAATATGCTGAAATTAAAGGGATCAGGAAAACGACTATTTTCTATTGGATTTGACCTCTCCAGGAGTGACTGCATTTCCTTTATTTTTCCAGGAATTTCGGATATAATTTAGCACATCACTTGTTTGCTCATCAGTCAGGTCAACGCCGAGCATTGGAGTGGCATAGGATTTTCCATTGACTTTTATGGTATCGGTTGCTCCATATAGCACTTGTTTAATCGATCTTTTTTTATCTGCCATCAGATAATCGGAACCAGCAAGCGGCGGGTATAGGTTCTCAATGCCAGTTCCTTGCTCCATATGACAGGAAAGGCAGTACGTCAAGTAGATTAATTTTCCCCGTTCCATACTCGCTTTAAGATCGAATCCTTGACGAGGGTGGAAAGAATAGATCAGGATTCCAATCATAAAGGTTAGGGAAATCGCTATAGGAGATTTCATGAGCCAATTTCATTTAGATTAAAAGGCAATTTGCGGATCCTTTTTTGGGTTAGATCGAAAATGGCGTTACAAAGTGCTGGCGCCAAAGGTGGAAGTGCCGGTTCCCCCACACCACCTGGCTTTTCTTCATTTTCTACAATATGTACTTCAATTTCCGGGATATCGGTTATCCGTGGCATTTTATAAGTATCAAAATTCTTCTCCACTGCTTTGCCGTCTTCAAAATGGGTTTCGTGTATGGTAGCCGCCCCAATGGCCATAATGATGCACCCCTCGACCTGTTGGCGAATGGTGTCGGGATTGACATACCAACCGCAATCGATGACCGCTGTTACCTTATCTATTTTAATTTTTCCATCTGTGCCTTTGGATACCTGGACCACCTCTCCTACAATACTGCCGAAACATTCCGTGATAGCCACTCCCCATCCACTATTCTTGGACCTGCTCTTCCAGCCGGTTATCTGTTCCAGTGTATCAATCAGGTTTTGATAACGGTCTTCCTGGAGTAAACCTCTTCTAAAATCCAAGGGATCTTTGGCGGCAGCAAGGGCCAATTCGTCCATGAAACTTTCATAGGCAAATCCATTAGTGGAGGCATATACGGAACGCCACCACATCACGGGAATCGGAGATACGGTAGGGATATCTGCAAAACTATAGTGTGGAATGGATTCAAAATATGGTTTTAAAAAGCCTTCGACTGTGGAAGGATTATAGTTCGAATTATCACCACCTGATTGATGATCCATGTCCTGAGCAGCCATCTTGGTTTGAAAGGCTTGCAGGTCCCCATCTTTTGATAAGCCAGCCTTACAGCCATATACCGCGCCGGGACGGAAGGGGCCTTGCGTCATATCATCTTCACGGGTCCAAACCACCTGAACGGGTGCACCAATCATTTTTGAAATCACTGCGGCTTCATGCGGATAGTCTAAAAACGCCTTACGTCCAAAACCACCGCCCAGAAAAGTCATATTGACTGTCACATCTTCCGGCTTAAGACCCATTTTCTTGCCGACATCGGACTGCACCCAATCCGGCCCTTGAATCGGGCCCCAGATCTCTAGTTTGTTACCATGAAAATGTGCAATGCAATTCAAAGGCTCCATACAGCTATGCGACTGGTAAGGGGTTTCATAAACCGCTTCAATTTTCTTATCTGCTGCATTGAAAGTTCCATCAAAGTTTCCAGCAGTCTTAACCGATAACCCCGGTTTACTTAAATCGGTCCTCATTCTGTCGTATAACAAACTCGTACTCACGTGCTCAAATCCGTCATCATCCCATACTACTTTCAGCGCTTTTCTGCCTTGCATCGCGCCCCATAAACTCGTTGCGACTACGGCTACTCCTTCCTGTTTGGCATCAAAAACATCGCGCTCAATCTTAAAGACCTGTTTCACGCCTGAAATAGATTTAGTCGCCGTATCGTCAAAGCTATTAACCTTTCCCTTGATCCTGGGACAACGCTCCACTACGGCATAAAGCATTCCCGGTATTTTTTTATCCTGGCCAAAGATCGCTTCTCCATTAGTTTTAAACTTGGTATCCTGTCTTGGTAATGGTTTACCGATCAGTTTATAATTTATCCGATTTTTTAGCTTGACACTTTTAGGCGGATCTAGTTTTGCAGCCTCTTCTACAAGCTCGCCATAGCCCAATCTCCTCCCACTTGGGCGATGAATGACAACTCCATTTTCAGCGTAGCATTCAGTCCCCGGGACCCCCCATTTTTTTGCAGCTGCCTGGATCAGCATTTCCCTGGCTGTTGCTCCAGTACGGAGTAATTGTTTGTATCCTCCTCTGACAGTTGAGCTTCCTCCTGTGATCTGGGGGCCATATTTGCCTTGCGCACCAGGGGCAAATAAAATGTTGACTTCATCGAGGTTGACTTCGAGCTCTTCTGCGATCATTTGAGGAACCGCCTGGAAGGAGCCTTGCCCCATTTCGGAGCGGTGATTAAAAATAGTAACCTTACCATTTTTATCAATGGATACCCAGGCCGTAAGTTCCAAACCCAAATTCTCTGCAGTCTCTGCAGTAATAATGATGGGTTTCGCCTTTGCCAAGGAGGGGATATAAAGGCCAACGGTCAGGGCTACCCCAGACATGCTGGAAAGCCTCAAAAAATGTCTCCTGGAAAGAGATTGGTTTTCAGTTTTCATAATTCTCAAACTTTTTCAGTCATTTTGGAAGCAGTTTTAATAGCCTTGCGGATCCTGGGATAAGTACCACATCGGCAGATATGCCCCTGCATGGCAAGGTCGATGTCTTTATCACTTGGGTTAGGATTTCTTTTGAGCAGGGCCGAAGCTGTCATTATCATACCGCTTTGGCAATACCCACACTGCGGAACCTGTTCTGCAATCCAGGCCTTTTGTATCGGATGAGAATTATTCTCAGATAGACCTTCAATCGTGGTGATCTTTTGACCTACAGCAGCAGAAACCGGGATCGAGCAAGATTGAACTGGGTTACCATTGAGATGAACCGTGCAAGCACGGCACTGTGCGATACCACAGCCATATTTCGTTCCGGTCAGGCCAACCTGCTCCCGGATCGCCCAAAGCAGGGGCATTTTGGTATCGGCATCAACGGAATAATTTTTCCCATTGACCTGTAAATTGTAGAGGGGCATACTGGTAGTTTAAGATTAAGCGAGATATCAGTTATCAAGATACAGAAATAATCAAGGCCACAACTAAACTACCAGTTCAAATCCGTATCAGTGGCCAAATCCGCCGGCATGCGGCGGCCAATGTAAGAGATTCCCCCAGTTAAAATTTCAATCTGCAAACTGAACCGAATACAGCATGGGCAGATAGTTATTTAACACTTGCCAACTTTCACCTCTATCAGGGGAAAGAAATAAATTACCGGTAGTAGTTCCAAATACCACCGCGTCCCCGCAGCTTACAAGTGCATGCCGGTAAACAATATCGAAACAATTCTCCTGGGGTAAACCTTTCCTAAGATCTTTCCAGCTTTTGCCTCCATCATCCGTACGGCAAATGCAAAGAGCACCTTTGATAGCAGTTCGCGTCATGTCGCTGTTGGCAGGAGCAACCCAGGCCTGATCGGGGTTGTCGTCTGCAACAGCAATTGCAAATCCAAATCGGGCAGGGCCATCCTGCTGACCAACGTCGAGCCAGGTTTTTGCGCCGTCGGTCGAGCGAAAGATACCACAATGATTCTGCTGCCAGAGTTTATCTGGATCAGTTGGGGCCGAGACAAGAATATGCGGATCATGGCCTATCTCAGAGAAAGGGTCCGGCAGAAAATCCGCCCTCAATCCTTTATTGCGTACGCTCCAGGTTCTACCGCCATCCGCAGTCTCAAATACTCCAGCACAACTAATGCCTATATGAATATGATTTTCATCCCTTGGGTCAACCACAATAGAATGGATTCCCGGCTGGTCACGCCCTCCACCTACCCAGCTTTCTTTACGGGAGGGGTGTTTCCACAATGATTCCACAAGATGGAAACTATTTCCCTCATCCTCACTCACGAACAGGCCGCCGGGATCGGTGCCGACCCATAGTTTTGAAAGGAAATTCCCACCACCTTGCGCTATCGACCAGATGTAACGGGTAATAGCCGGCACTCCATCCTTAATTTCTTCACCATCAGGATATGCTGGAGCGGCAACTTCCTCCCATGTTTTTCCCCTATCTTTTGAGCGGTGAAGCTTAACGCCCCAATGCCCGTGTTCGAGGCAAGCCCACCAAGTTCCATTACGGGAATCGGCATAGGCGATGGAAACCGGAATTCCTTCGAAGGAAAGGTTTTCCACCCACCAGCTACTGTTTTGTAAATGATAGGCAACAAATCCTTTCCGGGTGCCTAATAGAAGAGTTGGTTTCATAAACGCTAGGTTTTAGGTTATCCTCCGGATAAAGCCTGCATGATGTAGATTTCACATTTTTGAGAAAATGAATCGCTCAATGCAGTTCGGTCATTTATTTGTGTACCATCAATGAATATGTTGACATGCTTCCGCAAGCTGCCATGCTCATCAAGCAAGTACGCCCTGACTCCGGGATAACAGGTTTCCATCTCCCCTAGAATTTCTACCAGCGTACTTCCCTTTGCGTGAGTGTCCTTTAAATCTGGGAAAAATCGTTTTAATGCATAGGTGAATCTTACGGTTGACATCTTAAAGATTTACGTAAATACTAAGCTACAGAAAAATTTGTTTCGAAAGAATGCTTTTACAAAGTATCCCTCCGGTAAAATACCTATTGGTTCAATAATTTCCTAGAACTAGATTTGTCCGCAAAGTTATTTAGGATGTCCAAACAAGCAAATACACGTGAGCTGATGTTTTCCAAAATCCGTGAAT